>Ga0255399_1035_pt1 | contig 11750 bp, 8 predicted proteins | sample ANMaggSSYBR01J13_FD_182115 | JGI IMG/M metagenome (GOLD analysis project Ga0255399, IMG submission 182115) | Sediment cell enrichment communities from methane seep in Santa Monica Basin, California, United Staets - ANME aggregate JGI... | ecosystem: Environmental > Aquatic > Marine > Cold seeps >...
AGCAACTGCCAAACAAGAGAATCCTTTATTAATTGAATATCAATTGGTTGTCGAAAGAAAAAGCTTAGTAAAAGAATCCTGGGGCTACTTCGAGAGCAATCTCACAGATTACCTTTTTTCATGGTTAAAGGTCCTGGCTGCATTAGCCATCATATTCGTCATAATATCTATCACCCCAACACTCACATGGTTTATTAGTAGTATCAGCGGAAAACCAAGCTTGATACTAAACCAGATTGAAAAAGAAACTGAAAAATTAACCTTCAGTGAAGAAAAAAGGGTGGCTGCAATACTCAAGGGTGCTCTAGATGATTATCTGAAAGAATCAGGGAATAAGATTTGTGATACAAGCTCACCGAACCCATATTTTGCCTCTTCCAGTGTTGAAAATAAAATTGAAATTCCAACCAAATTAGGAGCAGCTTCAAAAACCGTAGAGATCATCATTGATTTTTTCAATAAACTGTTCTCACAAAACAGCCTTATTGTGTCTGGAATAATCCTATCCACGAAAAAGAAAGGTGTTGGTATCTGCCTGACAATTCTTGACAATAGAAATAAGAATATCCTGGCCAGTGAAACTTTCTGGAAAAATGATTACTTGACTCCTACCTGTAAGGAAATAGAATCGAAAAATTCTTCTTCAATCGACGAACTTGATGACCTGGTATTCCTTTCAAAACCTGCAGCAGCATGGATTATTTATTCATATGCGCAATTTACCAAGGATAAACTTCCATTCCTGGGCACTGAGAGCTGGGAAAGCCACGCATACTTTCTATTAGCTAATGAAGCATTAGGTGAAATTGGTCAGGGCAATGGTTTGACTGATCAAATACTCCAGAAAATTCGCAATGAGTATTACCAAGCCGCAATTCATTATGACCCATTGAATATCGCCGCAAATATTAATATTGCACACTTTAACTTTGAGGAAGGGGGTGTTGATATTTCAATTTTGAAATTGGAGGGATTAAGGAAAAAAATTGAACCAACTCAAGATAAAGATGTAAGAACACTAATACTTTGGTTCAATATTGTTTTAAATCTCGTTTATATGTATTCTTTGCAAGAATTAAAAGAGGGTAAATCATCTAGGGTTGGTTATCAGAAAATATATACGTTGATAGATATGATTAGAAATGTTTCTAATTTAAGTCAAATGAAGGAAAAGACTCTTTATAGAATAAATATAAAACCAACAATTGATATGTTATTAACACTCGAAGGATTAATGCATATAGATAGGTTGATTCTCCGCCATAGTTTTACTTCTCGGAAAGGTCTGTCAAAAGGCAAGAAAAAAATGCTTGAATTTGAACAGAAATTTGACTTTCCACTTTTTATGCATTATAGGGTTATCTACAATCTTGCCTGTTATTACTCGATACTTGGTTCCTATTTTGTTAAGGTATATGCCTGGAAACCCGCGGAAGAAAATGAAAAGAAAAAATTCATTAAAGACTGTTTTTCAAAAGCGTTTATATACCTAAAAGAATCACTCAGAAAAACAGGAGATCTATGCAATCATGCCCAGAAGGATCCTGATTTGGAACCATTAATGAAATTTAATAATGAGTTGTTTGACGAGATTACTGCTGTTGAAGAAGAGGGGACAGAAATCATACAGGGAAAACCACTCACTCAGATCCATGGGTTAACCGCTGCTGATTCTGCAATATTACAGGATCAGGCGGATATCAGTTCAATTGATGAGTTGATCCTGCAAGGGAACACAAAAACCAAACGGAGAAACCTAGCAAAAAAAACAGGTTTACTGGAAAGCAGGATCAAAGAATGGGTGCATCTGGGAGACTTAATGAGAATTGATGGTATAGGAGGAAAATATGCACGATTATTACTATCTGTTGGAGTAAAAACTCCTCAAGATCTGAAAAACAGGAATGCAGAAAAGTTAAGAGAAAGTATTGAGAAGATGCAGATGGATAAAGATGAAAAAACACCTTCTATTGAGGAAATTGAGGATTGGAAAAAACAAGCTGACCAATTGAAAGACCTATATATCAATTAAGGAGTAATGAGATGAAAAAAAACACAATAATCATAATCACAATTATTCTACTAAGTATATTGGCTGGATGCAAAAACACAAGTTGTGATTGCCCGCCTTGTGAAGTTTCTCAGGGTTGTGATGAATGTCCAGATTGCGATTTTGATACCATTAATGATATAGATCACGATGAAGAAGGTGATGATGACCTATCTGGATATATGTTGCTCAAGAGTGAAGACACTATCTATATTTACAATATCGGTGAGTCAGAATACCCTGAACAAATTGATATTACGGGGTCAAAAAAACAGGAAGTGATAGGCAACCGTATTTTGATACATTCTGACTATCTCGATATCTACGATTTTACTGCAAAAAAACTTAACGATGACAATTACATTAATATCGAGAACTTGAATGTTAAAACACATAAACAACGTTTTTATGTTTTTGATCCTGATAGCGGAGTTTCAATCTTAGATTTGAATGGAAACTATATTGAATCCCTAGATGAATATGAGTGGATTAAAGCTGCTGTAGTTGGGCAACATATATTTATTGTCTACAGTCATGACATTTATACCTATGATCTGGATGGTTCAAATAAAACACGCTTACATCTGTTTGGTGAAAACGTTGAGTTGTTGGAAAACAAAATAATCAATATATCTGATACTGGGGGGATAATTTATACATGGACCGGCGAGGATTGGGAGGATAATTATTTTGAATCTCCTTATAGTGATAATCTGGTATGGATGGGTAATTGGATCATTGGCATATCTGATAGCGAATTAAGGTTTTTTGATCTGGATGGAGAACCAATTGGTAGTGAACATTATCTATTTTCAGAATTCAAAAAGGAGAATGTAATTTTTCCCTGAATCATTTAAAACACATTTTCTATATTAACTCTATCACCCTGATTTTGTAATAAGTGTGAAAGGCACTCTTGGACAGCATTGTTCAAGCCGGTCTTTCTCTTCTCCTTGTTTGAAGATCTATTTATGGGTGAGTTTAGTATGGAGGAATTTTCCCGCCGGTTGAATCCACAGAGTCCTGCCTCGCATCCCCAAGCGGCGGCAGCGACAGCACCTGCGCGAAGGTATCCTCCAAGCGCTTAACCGCCAGTTTCCCCGCAACATGAATCGGCGCGCATTCCTGTGCGTCGATCACACGGCCCCACTCCTTCCCGGCGATCCTGACCACATCCACACAGCGCTCGGAAAATTCCGCCAGCGATGGATCCAGCGCGCAGGCGGTGGTGATGGGGTCCCACAGGTAGAAATTGGTGCCAGCACGCAGCTTGACCACCATCAAGTCCAGCATTTTATACACGTATTCTCCCGCGGGAGTCAGGTTTACAGACCGCAGTCGCCCGAGAAAATCCGGGGTGACCGGCACCTGGTTAGTCGCGTCCAGCGGCACCAGCCAGACCGGCACGCCCGATTCCAACACCGTTTTGGCGGCAAACGGGTCGCAGAAAAAGTTCCATTCGGCGGTTGTGTTGGTTTTCCAGGCCGCGATCTCCTTGATATTGCCGGGCACATCCAGCGCGCCGCCCATGATGTAGACGCCTTTCACTTTTGATTTCAACTCAGGGTATTTCAGCAGCACGGTAGCCAGGTTGGTCTGCGGCCCGACCGCCGCAAAAGTAACCGGTTCATCCGCTTCCCGCAGCAGCCGGCTTATCAGATCGATGGAATCTTCAACCGGCAAGGCCCCCGTCGGTTTGGGCGGCCGCTGGAACAGCATGCGGTCGATGATCACGCGCATCAACAGCGGGAAATGCTCCTTGCCCCGCAGCGGCTTTGGCGGGCCGTACCCCACCGGGACATCCAGCCGCCCGGCGACTGAGAGCAATCGCTGGGCGTTGCGCGCGCCGGTTGGGCCGTGCGCTTCGCCGCTGCCGGAGACACTCACCGCCAGCAGATCCGCGCGCGGGTGCAGCGCCGCGAATAATACCGCCACCCACGAATCGGGGGACATGTCAGTGTCGAGGATGAAGGGGATTTTATTCTTTGCCTGCGATTTTTTCATTTTTTACCTTTTAATAAATCGATATCGCCCTGGAAGAAAGGCTGCTTATAATTTAAAGTATACATCCGCAAACAGCTTCTTTTAAATTTATTAAACATGAAAATATTGATTAAACGTGAAGAGACCCAATCTGCGTTCATTCAACCGCCTTTCGAGATTCTTCCCCGCCTATAAGACCTTATGACTTGCCAGCGGCATCCCATAAGTAGAATGACATTATGAGTGCGTATTGTATTGCGCAGGGTTGGAGTTCCGCCAAAGCTCAAAGATATTTCTCAACTCACAGCTGAGATTGCTTCACCTTTCTTCAAAAGGTTCGTAATGACAAACACAAGGGGTCATTGCGAGCGCCAGCGAAGCAATCTCAGTAGTTTATTTAAAAGGCATTTCAATCTGTAAAAACATAACAAGCGAGATTGCTTCGTCACTCTCTAGTAAAGACCTTATTGCCTGCCACTGGCAGCCAACAAGTGCAATGACGTGCTAAGGGAGGGCGAGATTGCTTCGTCGCAAAAACACAAAGACCTATCTGCTTGCCTGTGGCAAACAGATAGTCTCGCAATGACGTGCTGAGGCAGGCTGAGATCATTCCACTTTATTTATAATTTATTTGATACTAATCAAATAAACTTTACTAAAGTAATTAATATGGATAACAAAACATTAATAAACTGTGTAACCCAAAAAAATGTATATATAATGAATATATCAATTAATTTCCATTTGAGGAGAAGGAGAGAGTATGTCTAAGAAATTTGTACTTCTACTATTGATCGCTGCCGCGCTCATCGCGGTCCCTTCCTGCGGGGGGAAAGATGGTGGAACGTCGTCAGGGGGTTCTGACCCATACCTGGTAAGCAGCGGAAGCGTGGACGTCTATGTGCCTGAGGGGGAAGAGATCGCCCTGTTGTACGGCTGGCTGGCGAGTACGAAGAGCCAGGTCAAGGACTATTTCAACGCCACTGAACACCAAATATCCATTAACGGCATACCCGTGGCGGTCCAGTCGGACGGCTATGACGAACTCGAAAAGATGGAGGACGGTTCCTATTATCAGGCCTACTGGATGAACATCGGTGAACTGCCTGCCGGTAACTATGAGCTCGTACTGGTCATGGAGACGACCAAGAAGGTCTTTGACGGCTGGAATTACTACGGGCCGGGTACCGATTATCCCGCCCAGCAAATCGTCACGACGATCAACGTCGGTAGTGCCCCGGCTCCAGCAGCCGCAGTGGTGGAAGAGCAACCCGCCCCGCCCGCTGAAGAAGCGGAGGAACCATCCGCTCCGCCAGCACCGGCAGCTGTGCAGTGCTCCATTTCCTCCCCGCATAAAACTGAATGGGCTACATCCGTGTGTGAGACCTTCGACTCCAGCAGCACCATCCTCTGGACCGGAATGCAGGAGGGTACCACCGCCAACGTGGAAGAGGGCGAATATGTGCTGGACAACACCACCAAGGTCGCCCACGGCTTCTCGACCGGGTTCACCTTTCCGTTACCAGTCGGCAGCGCGCGCCAGCACATGATCAGCGTGGACGGCATGATGGAAAGCCGGTTCCGCACCTGCACCTGGGGCGTCTATGTCCGCAGCACCAGCAGCGAACTGACGTACTTCTTCATGATCAGCAACGAAGGGCGCTATACGCTGACCGGTTCTTCCAAAGAAGAATCCAAGCGCTATCTGGGCAATGTTGACGCAGGCGGCCACAATTCGATCATCTGGGATGGGTGGAATAACATCACCGCCGTGATTGACGGCAAGCAGATGGAATTCTTCATCAACGGCGAATACATCATGACGCACGAAGCCGTCAACTCTCAGAATCCGGATTTCGGCCTGATCGTCTGGGGCGGTGAAGGCGTAGAAGTGATCAACCGTTTCGATAACCTGCTGGTTCGCACCAGCAACTGATCTGCGCGGAAGGATTTTTTTTAGCGCAGGAATCCCGCGGTATCGCATAAAAATGCCGCGGGAAATAAATTATTAACAGCTTCTGGCTGCTCTATTCATTATTCACCGGTTCATTTGCATCGCTTGTTATTAAAATAAATAAAACGATTTTTTCATGTTGAGACGCGCATATTTCACGCTTGTCATCCTGGCCTTGTTATCTGTATCCTGTTCAGGCGGGAAAGATTTCGCTCAGCCGCCTTTACCAGGCGGATATCTAATAAATAAAGTGCCGGAGAGCGCGGATATCATCTTCAGTTCCATCCGATATGTGCTGCATGATCCCGCTTGCCTGGACAAGAACAACCGATTAATAAAAAACTTTCTTCTGGATGGTGACTGCGGCCGGTTGATCTATGACCCGGATCTGGAGGCGATTGCATCCCCCAGCCAGCTCTTCACGCTGAATCTGGCTTCGGGGGAAGTGGTCCAGCTGACAAATATCCCCTGCCACATCATCAGCGGCCAGGTGGTTGATTCTGTCACCTTGATGGCAAACGCAGTTTGTTCCGAATCCGGCAGCACCGGTTTTCAGGCGGAAACAGAACGATCTGATCTTTATTTACTGCATTTAAATACCAGTGAGTTGGATTGCCTGACTTGCGGTTCAGGGCTTGCCGCGATTAATAATCCGGATTATTCAAGGGCAAACGAAAAAATCGTCTTTTCCGCGAGAAAAGGGGGGGCTGAAAATAATAATTTTCTCTATGCGGTTGATCAAAACAAGAATCTGGAGCGGCTGACTGGCGACGGGGGCTTTATGGATTTTGATTGTGCCTGGTCCGCAGACGGGGAGAAGATTGTGTTCAACCGGCTTCCAGCCCCCTGGTTCACCATCCCATCCCAGGCCTGGATGATGAACGCAGACGGCACCGTGATGGAGAAGATCACAGACGGCGGAACCAATCCCTCTGGCGAGGAGCCGAAAGGCGTTTTTCAGATCGGATTGGATGTGGATCCGGACTTCAGCCCGGATAACAGCCAGATTGTGTTTTCGAGGTTGATCAGCGGGAAAAAGAATGAACCTTTTGGCGTCTTTGCTTTAATCATGATCGATTTACAGAGTAAAGAAGAGCAGGTGCTGGATGACACATTTGCGAACATGGTGCCGGTGTACGGCTCAAAGGGCATCCTTTTCATCAGACAGACCGGATCTATAGATGTGGTGGACAGGCATCAGGGTATTGTTCTGTTTCATAACGGCGAATTTATTGAGATCGAAAATGATCCCTACAATATCTTTCCAATGGGAGCTATATCAGTTAGTTGGGTCGAGCTGGATCAGGAATTTTAAGAACTTCTCCAGGGCAGCCGCGTTCAATCGCTTCCACATAAATTCAATCAGAAAAATATATCATCCTCTGATGACCAATCCATGAAACAGGCAAACGCCATTTAATCCAGATTTTGTCTTATATAATGGGTTCATGCCCGGATGGAAAGGGCTGGATGGTTGACCTATTCCCTTTTCCGCGTGTTTTATGGATAATATACAGGAGGATCGCTTATGTACTGCCGAAACTGTGGACACGACAGCCCTGAAGGAGTGATGAAGTGTGAGGAATGCGGGGCGGATTTCAGCAAGCGGCTTGATATTCCTGAAACACGCGAACCGTCACCGGGTACTTCCAGATCTTCATCCTGCCTGTTTAATATCATCGGCTATCTGATCATTTTCCTGCTCGTTGGGCTTGCCATTGCCGCTGTTGCGGTTTTCACCTGCTTCCTGGATGTACCGGAGGCGCCGGCGGAAGGATATCCCGAATTCATCCTGACCATCTGGGGAGAAGTGGATGCCATGCAGAAGGAACGCTGCGCGGAAAAGGGGAACGCCGGTGGACCTGACGCGAAAGAAGCGTTGGAAGAAGACCCGCGCGTACAACTGGAAACAGAAGCGGAGGAAGAGCTTTCTTGCGGCCAACCAACAATCCGCATTGAACCCACTATCGGGGTGGTCGGCACCACCTTTGATATCTTCCTGGAAGGGTTTTCCGCCAATGACGAGATCGAAGCCTGCTGGTACTTCCCCGATGAATCGCTTATTAACTGCGCAGACCTGGACGCGGATGAGAACGGAGACAAAAAAACCCGGTTCTGGTCAGAAAAGAATGATCCGACGGGTATCTACAGCATGGAAGCGGTTGGGGTCTGCTCGCAGGCGGAAGCGATATGGGATATCTTGCCAAAGGACAACTAACGAGTCTTTAAAGTTGATGCTATTTACTCACTAATGGTGGTGGAGGTGTTCCGCCAGCATCCTTTCAAGGAAAAGCTCATGGCAGAAAAAACGAATGGTAACGCGGTCTCCATCGGAATGGTTGTTGCCCGCTTCGCATTCACGCTCGTCTTTATTCTGGGCATCTTCTATCTCACGTCAGGCCGCCTGGACTGGTGGGAGGTCTGGGCGTACACGGCAAATTTCCTGATCGTTGTGATCTTCGGCCGTATTGTGCTGGTCGTGATAAGGCCAGACCAGATCAAGGAGCGCATGGAAGCGGGGCAAAAAGAAAATGTGAAATCCTGGGACAAGTGGATCGTGCCAGTTATCGGCCTTTACATGCCTTTTCTAAGCATGGCCGCTGCTGGACTGGACAAACGCTTCGGTTGGTCGCCGGATCTGCCTGACGGCATCCAGATCGCCGCCCTGGCTGCGCTCTTCGCGGGCAGCATGCTCGGAAACTGGGCCATGCTCACCAACCGTTTCTTTTCCTCGCACGTGCGCATCCAGACCGACCGCGGGCACACGGTTGTTGATAATGGGCCATACAGTGTGGTTCGCCACCCGGGTTATGCCGGCGGCCTCTTGGCCTGGATCGCGGCGCCTGTGTTCTTCAGCTCCTGGTGGACGGCTATCCCCTGCGTGGTAACGATCATTCTATTTATTTATCGCACCTCGCTGGAAGACCGCACCCTGCAGGAAGAGCTGCCTGGATACAGGGAGTACGCGGGGCGCGTTCGCTACCGCCTGCTGCCGGGAATCTGGTAGGAATCATAAAATAAAACAGGAGGAATAATCATTTATTCAAGGAAAAAATTATGCCTGATAAAAAATCAACGGAATCAAACAAAATGGACACCGCAGCCCTCTGGCGGGTAGTGATAATCCGTTTTATGATCACAACGGTCATGATGCTGGGTGTCCTGTTCCTGTCCGCGGGTCGCTTCGATTGGTGGGAGGGCTGGGTATATGGGGTGTCGACCGCGGCATTCATCATCATTGGCCGCTCCCTGCTGCTGCTCAAGGATCCGGATATCATCCGCGAGCGCATGGAAGCGGGCGCCAAGGATGATGCCAAACCCTGGGACAAGAAAATTGTCCCTTTTATCGCCGTTTATGGCCCGATGATCGTTTGGGTGGTCGCGGGTTTGGATAAACGCTTTGGATGGTCGCCGGACACATCAAATACCATACAGATCGCCGCTTTTGTTATATACCTGGTTGGCAGCCTGTTTGCCACCTGGGCAACTTTTGCCAACCGTTTCTTCTCCTCGCATGTGCGCATCCAGACCGACCGCGGGCATGAGGTGGCAGACCAGGGACCCTACAGCGTCGTGCGCCATCCGGGATATGCCGGCGGCGTTCTGGGTTGGATCGCGATTCCGTTTTTCTTCGGTTCTTATTGGGCGGCAATTCCATGCCTGGTAATCATTATTGGATATGGTATACGCACCTCGCTGGAAGACCGCACCCTGCAGGAAGAGCTGCCTGGATACAGGGAGTACGCGGGGCGCGTTCGCTACCGCCTGCTGCCGGGCATATGGTAAAAGCGGATCGGTACGTATAGAAACGCGCCCTGAGCGTTATTTTTAGGATGGGTAAGTCCTAACCCCCTCCACGCTCCCCCTTCCCACCGGCAAGGGGGAAAAAATGAGTGATAGATGGCAAAGCCTTATCGTTGGCGCGTATATAAACGTGCCCTACTTGCCTGACATTTTTTAGATGCAACACCATAGGGGCGGTTCGTGAACACATCGGATACCCCGTCAGGTGATCTGCTGAATATTGAAGTGTTTATGACCATGATTGATGGACAGGTGGAGTATTGTGTCAATTGTTTAAAAACCTTCTGCCCTGCTTTCTAACTGCCTAAAGCATGCATAAATGTCTTTTTCAAGAAGCAGGACTTTTATTTCTTCTGCGGGGAAAGCCAATCACAAAAGGTTTTCAATTGCAACTATCCAAATATTGTCTCCAGACAGTTATTTGGGTTACTTTCCACCAGTTGCGCCACACCTTCGCCAGACAGATTTTAAGGGGTTCCCAATTTTTCCATTCGTTTTTCAATGGCCTCAAAAAGAAAATTTGACCGTAGTTAATTATGTATATATAATTAAGTGAATCAATTTATATGGATACTTTATCAAGCCGCCGTTTTGAACCGGAAACACCCAATTCAATTCCTCAACCATTTTCCTTTAGGGATTTACTCCCTAACGAACGAATAAAACTGGATGTGCATGTTCAGTCCTGGCGGGAAGCAATTCGTGAAGCTGGCAAACTGTTATTGTTATCCAGAGCCATAACCCCTGATTATATTGATGCGATGATACGCACAGCGGAAGAACTTGGACCATATATAGTAATTGCCAAAGGTATTGCTATGCCACACGCGTCACCTGATTCCGGGGTTAATAAAACCGCCTTGAGTCTGGTCAGACTTTCCAATCCGATTGATTTTGGTAATCCGGATAATGATCCCGTTCATCTGGTTTTCGGCCTGGCAGCCACTGATGGAAAGATTCATATTAAAGCGATGCAATCGCTTGCCGAGTTAATCATGAACAAAGAAAAGATTGCCCAATTATTTGTTGCACCCGATATTGATTCTATCTGTGGAGTGTTATTCTAATTTAATCGAGGGTTATGTTGAAAGAAATTCAAACAGTTTTTAAAGTGGATGTGCTAATTATTGGGGGTGGCGCAGCTGGCACTTTGGCAGCGGTAGCCGCAGCCCGCAGGAAAAAGAAGGTGCTGCTGGTTGAAGCCACGGGGGCACTGGGGGGGAGTCGCACATTGATGGGTATAGATTCCTTTAATGGTTTTTACAGCCCCGGACAAAAGACCTTTCAATTGGTCAGGGGCATTAGTTTTGAAGTCGCTGAAAAATTACTCAATTCAAAATCTGCGTTTATTCGGCAGAATACCTTTGGTTCTGGACCGGTTGTCACCTATGAAATCGAACAATTAAAAATCCTGTATGAAGATATGGTCACACAGTCTGGTGGGCAGCTCTTGTACTATACGTATGCGCCCGATGTTGAGCTGGACGAATCCCTTATTAACAGTGTCATCATTTCCAATAAAGCTGGCCTGAATCGGGTCAAGGCAAAAATTATTATTGATGCCAGTGGCGATCTGGATATAGCCGCAAGGGCAGGCGAAGACTATGAACTCGCCGGGGAAAACGGAAGCCCCATTCAATCGTTGACCACTATATTTTATATGGCCAACGTAGATAATAAAAAAGCTTTTTCTCTCTCACAGGAAGAGCGAACGCGAATTATGCAAGACGCGAATGAGAGAGGAAAATATAAATTAACCCGGATTGGCGGCTCCATTCACCCCACGCCCAACCCCGGATTTGTGCATGCCAATCTGACCAGGATACCAAATATTAATGCCAGTGACCCGCAAGCCCTGACTGCGGCTGAAATTGAAGGCCGAAAACAGGTTCAGGAATATGTCCGGTTTTTGAAAAATGAATATCCCGGCTTCGAGAATGCGTATCTCGCATCCACGGC
>Ga0255399_1036_pt1 | contig 11726 bp, 11 predicted proteins | sample ANMaggSSYBR01J13_FD_182115 | JGI IMG/M metagenome (GOLD analysis project Ga0255399, IMG submission 182115) | Sediment cell enrichment communities from methane seep in Santa Monica Basin, California, United Staets - ANME aggregate JGI... | ecosystem: Environmental > Aquatic > Marine > Cold seeps >...
ACACATCCATTTCGAACAAAAGAATATGAACTTAGAGATGAAGTGTATTTTTATTTACTTGATAAACTAGGTTTAAGAAAACCACATCTCATGGAATTTGCTAGATTATCAATTGAAGGAATGCCGGTTTCCAAACGAAAAATAACTCCCCTTATTGAAAACGGGTCAGTTTCAGGATATGATGATGTACGACTTCCTACGCTGAGAGGACTAAAAAGAAGAGGTATTGTACCAAAGGCCATTAATATTTTTTTTGCATCATTATCTGCTACTTCATCTAATGCTTTAATTGCTTTTGAACTGTACATGAGTGCTTTCTTCTTTGCATATTCAATTGAACCTGTATCTTTGAAAATTGAATACACTTTTTGTATTTCATCTTCGGTTGCATCTCTTTTTCCAAATATCCTATTTAAAACTTTTTTGTTTTCACCTTCTGAATGTGTCAATGCATGAACCGCAATCAAGGTTTTCTTTCCATTACGAATATCATTTCCAATATCTTTCCCTAATGATTCTTCTGTACTGCTCATATCTAAATAATCATCATGTATTTGAAATGCAAGACCTAGTGAGGTACCGTAAATTGAAAAGGATTGTTGAACCTGTTCTGATGCTTCTGCTGTAAGTGCTCCACCCTCAGAGGATATACGAAATAACGCAGCGGTCTTTTTCTCTATCATGTTGAGATATTCTTCTTCTGAAACCAAATGACGTTTCTCAAAATTCATATCGAATTGCTGACCTTCACAAACTTCAATGACGGATCTTAGAAGAAGCTCATATAACCTGCAATATCCTTTCATTTTTTTGGAATATTTTTCAAGTGCTTCAAAGGCTTTTGCAAATAGAAGATCTCCTGCAATAATTGCTGTTGGTTCACCATATTCAATATGCACTGTTGGAAGATTCCTTCGTAAATGAGATTTATCCATGATATCATCATGTACCAATGAAAAATTATGAATAAGTTCCACACCAATTGCAAATGGAATCACATCCTTATGACTGCTACCTACTGCTTCACAACAAAGCATTGATAGAACAGGTCGTAATCGTTTGCCACCGGCCATTGGCAGATGACGAGCAGCATCATAAAGATTATCTGGTTTATTTCGAACTAGAAACTGGTTAAGTGATTCATTGAATATAATAGCTCGATTCTGTATTTCTTGTTTTAAATCCATACATCCACCTCAGCACATTTTAATTTTTCAACCGTTTCAGATCCAGTAAGAAACATTGCAGCACGTAATTCCTTTATGATCATATCCATCTCAAAAATTGTGGCCTGTTTACTTTTTGTTGCAGGTTTCAACATGACCTGAGCAACACCTGCTGCATCTGCACCTAATGAAATTGCACGTGCAGCATCTAAACCATTTCGTATGCCACCTGTACTAATAACTGGCATATTCCCTTCTGTTGCTTCACCAACATTAAGAATCGATTCTGGTGTTGAAATCCCCCAATCCCAAAACGTTTTTCCACCACGAGCATGATATCCATCAAAATGCATTTTTGCTCTAAAATGTTCAATAGCTGAAAATGATGTTCCACCAAGACCTCCAACGTCAATAGCTGCAATATTAGTTTCTGCTAATTGCTTTGCAACACCACATGAAATTCCCGCTCCAGATTCCTTTACAATAATTGGAATATCAATAGCATCAGCAAGTTTTGCTATCTCTTGAAGACAACCTTTAGCATTTGCTTCCCCTTCAAACTGTACAACCTCTTGTAAAAAATTTAGACAAACTGCAATCGCATGAGCATCTATCATATCAACCATCTGATGAACATAATCCAATGTTTTTTTATGACCCCAGATCACTAGTTGAGATGCTCCAATGTTTCCAATACGAAGAGGAACGTCATAGTCTTTGATCACGCTATATGTATCTTTTAAATTTTCATTTTTTAATGCCGCTCTTTGTGATCCAACCCCCATTGCAATCTGAAAATCAGCAGCAGCATACGCAAGACGCTTATTGATATCTTTTGCTAAATGATATCCGCCAGTCATTGCAGAAATGACAATAGGTGCCTCTAAAGTTTTATTTAAAAGCTTTATTTTGAGATCGATCCCGTTTTTATCAATTTCAGGGAGGGCGTTATGTGTCAATATCACATCATCCCAATAATTATGTGAAGCAGCAACATCTTTTTCCAAAGCAATTCTAACATGTTCATCTTTTCGAGATTCTATCTGATCCATTTTATTCACCGTTGTATCAAAGTATACTTTGTTTTATTTCCAACAAGAGCATCATATAGACGATCTGGTTTATTACCATTTAGTAGAAGAACATCAACATTATGGTTTGTAATTTGTAATATGGTTTCAATTTTTCCTTGCATTCCACCAGTTACATCAGCATGATCATCAAGTTTTGTGTTTAGAGAATTGAGTTCTTCACTAGAAATATGATCTATAAATGCTGCGTTAGGATTCATTTTTGGATTTTCTTTATATAATCCATCTTCATCCATAACAAAAATGACTTTTTCTGGTTTAAAACTCTCAGATAATGATTCGATGAGTAGATCTCCTGAGCATATTGAAAAACCAAGTGCTTTATCTAACACAACATCTCCATAGGTAACAGGTATAAAACCTTTTGAAAGATATTTATAATATATTTCTTTTTGAAACTCATTTTCCACATGATTATTCAATGATATTGTTGCATGAGGTGGAATTGAAACCGTAGGTAAACCCTGTTTTTGTAAGGATTGTAAAACATAAGTGTTTAATTGTTGTACTTTGGTTTGTGTCATAGAAAAACCAATTCGTTGTTTATCAGATTGAAAACCATTATTGAGATCATGTTTTTTTGCAAGGACATGACCAAACGATCCTGCTCCATGTACAATGATGTATTCTTTTCCTGCAGAAGCTAATGATTCTGCTAACTTATCCATTACTGATTTCTTAAAAACTGCATTCTTATTGGATTTCTCAGTTATAACACTTCCACCAAATTTAATAAGATACATCATAGAACGCATCTGTTATTTGTTATAAAAGATTTTCAGATGTTAAAAACAAAAAATATATTATTTTTTTCGAGACATAAAGGATTTTCCTTTATTCTGTTCTTTAATTAACCATAACGCAATGGGCATTTCATTGTTTAAGATTTGTTTTGAGGAGGAGAATTCTTCAAATAAGTCCTCATCAGTATTATGCTGATGACAATCCTCACATATAAAAATATTATTGTCAATCACAATTCCTTGACTGTTTTCAACAGGAGAAAAAGTCGTGTGACACTTATTACAAATTTTTTCTTCCATTATCTCTCACCAATTAACTAAATTATAATACATGACATAGTATTTATATATTTTTCAATAAAAAATTATTTTTTTTTATATGTATAACTCAAAATTCCATAATTCATATAAAATGAAAGTTTAATAACTTAAATAGTATTTACTATGTAAAAAGGTGGATATTGAAGGATGATGAGCTCATCGGAAGTAAAATTGGATGAATATTTAAATGGATCTCCAAAAATAGCGTATTTTTCAATGGAGATTGGGATTAATGAACGTATTCCAACATATAGTGGAGGGTTAGGTGTTCTTGCAGGAGACACGCTTAAATCCTGTGCAGATCTAAATATTCCTATTGTTGGTGTTACATTACTTTCTGAAAATGGTTATTTCTATCAAAAAATTGATGAACATGGTCAACAAATAGAACTTCCCTATAAATTCAATGTCGATGATTTTTTAAAACCTCTTCCAACAACGGTAACTGTAAATATCGAAGGAAGAGAAGTAATAGTTAGAATCTGGTATTTTACTGTAAAAGGAATTAATGGATATATTGTTCCCGTATTCTTTTTAGATACTAATGTTGAAGGGAATGACGAATGGGATAGAAATCTTACAAAATATCTTTATGGTGGAGATAATAAATATCGACTTGCACAAGAAATTATTCTTGGAGTTGGTGGAGTACGTGCCATTCATGAATTAGGGTATCAAAATATTGACAAATACCATATGAATGAGGGGCATGCTGCATTTGGTACACTTGAATTATTTAAAAAATTAAAAAGTATTGATGCGGTAAGACAACAATGTGTTTTTACTACACATACACCTGTTGCCGCGGGTCATGATCAATTTGATTTGAACCTTGCCAGATCCATGATTGGAGATCTTCTCCCCGAAGAAATCTTACAGGACATTACTTTTGATAATCGATTGAATATGACACGGCTTGCGTTGTTATTTAGTAACTATGTTAATGGTGTTGCAAAAAAACATGGTGAAGTTTCTCGTTTGATGTTTCCGGGTCATGAAATTAATACTATAACAAATGGTGTAAATACTCAACGTTGGGTATCTGATCCATTTCAAAGATTGTTTGATGCACATATGCCCTGCTGGCAATCTGATCCTTTTGTACTAAGGTCCGCTTTTGGTATTGATAAACAAGAGATATGGAATGCACATATGGAAGCGAAGCGAACACTAATTGACTTTGTAAATAATCGTTATAATATTGGTATGAATTATGATTATTTCACAATGGGTTTTGCTCGAAGACAAACACCCTATAAACGTCCTGATCTTCTAATCTCAAATCCTGAACGTTTACGACATATTTCTGAGACTGTTGGACCCATTCAAATTATCTATGCTGGAAAGGCTCATCCAAAGGATTACGCCGGAAAAGACATTATTAAAAAAATTATTTCAGCTAAAAACAACATAGGCGGTAATATTAAAATTGTTTACATTCATAATTATGATATCACCATTGGAAAAATGTTAACCTCCGGAGTTGATCTTTGGGTAAATACTCCAAGAAGACCAATGGAAGCATCGGGTACGAGTGGCATGAAGTCAGCACATAATGGTGTTCCTCAATTCAGCACTCTTGATGGCTGGTGGATTGAAGGGAGAATTGAGAATATTACGGGTTGGGCAATTGGTTCCAGGAAATCAAATGAGAAGCAATCCGATGATGATACAGATAGAAAAGATCTTTATGATAAACTTGAAAATGTTATTATATCAAAATTTTACAATGATCGAGATAATTGGATTCGTACAATGAGAAGTTGCATTGCGATTAATGCATCATTTTTCAATACTAATCGTATGATGCAACAATATGTTCTAAATGCTTATTTCGTTTAGATGATACTTATTTTCAAATAGTGGTCTGAATAAAAGAATATCTTCTGTATAGGCACGTAATGGTTCTGCAATACTCCAAGCCTGATTGATACAGCCACGAGGTTCAAAAACAGGATCACCATCAAAAATTTCATGAATGGAACCATCCCATTGTTCACCATAAACATCAAACATTGGTTTTAAAAATTGATCATATGCTTGTTTTCTTGATTGTTCATTATGTCCTTGTGTTTTGATATATGCCGATATGAAAGGTCCTAGTAGCCAAGGCCAGACAATTCCATTATGATATGTGATATCTCGAGGATAATTGCCAAAATATGAACCTTTATATTGTGGATGATCTCTATCTACAGTTCGAGGACCAAATATAGTTAATAGTCGATCAAGCACATCAGATACGATATTCTTTTGCATCTCATCATCAATCATCACATGATCCAGTGAAACAAGAAATAGCTTATTAGGTCGACATGATGAATCTAAGGTATCAATAACATCATATTGCTCAGCATACTGAGAAACAAAGGATTCTTTTACTTTTTCAGATAAGATATCATACTCATTTGATTTATCTAAAATATTTGCAAAAATATCCATAATGCATAAATCATTATACCATAGAGCCTGGATTTCAACTGCTTTTTTTGATCGTGGTGTTGGATAATAATCTCCTTGTTTCACATCCATCCAGGTGAGGCCTGGGTCATGAGCTATGAGATAATCTTTATCCATGTGTATATTGTTGAGAGTACCGTTTTTATAATATGATATTATGGATTCTAATGTTGGATAAATGGTTTTTAAGAAATCAATGTCATCGGTATATTTCATGTATTGAAAAACCCGATCAATGAACCAAAGTGATGCATCGACTGTGTTATATGCTGCATCTCCTGTTTTATCATCATAAGTATTTGGTATAATGCCTTTATAGCAGGTATTTTGTAAGCATGATAATATATCTTTGGCCAAAGGAAAACGCTTAGTTGCAAGTGTTAAACCAGGTAGAGCAATGAGAGTATCTCTCCCCCAATCACTAAACCAATGATACCCTGCAATTATTGTTGTTCTCTCTGCTTTTTTTACTAGGAACTGATCACTTGATAATACCAATGGTGCTGAATCTGATGGTAACTGCGATTGTCTAATCAGGTTTAATTTCCGTTGTTTTTCCTCTTCAAATAATATTTTTGGATTATTCACTTGATTCTCAAGAGAAAAAACAAGATAATATGTTGATGGTACACTTACCTCTTTTTCAAGATACCCCACATTTAAAACATGATCATCACATGCATCATTTCGTTGTTGATCTTTCTGATATTTTTGATATTCCCACCTATAATCAAGAGTATATTTAAAATCAGAAGCCCAAAGGCTGATTTGTTGATCGTTGTTTGTTGGTGAGAATATTATCTTCCCATCTGTTTGTTGAATTTTAATGTCAAACATTGAAGGTTTAGGATGAACCTCATAGAAATGTCGTGATGTCATTATTGGATAATGGCGAATATTTAAAGGTTTTTTAGGAAAAACATCATATTTTATGATGGATGTGTTTTGTTGATATGGCATAAAAAAAGTTTTTTGTAATAAAACATTGTTATTTGTATAGGTTAACATAGGAAATAATGAAAATGAGAATTTTGCATGTGAAGGATTTAATGAATAGTTTTCTTTTTCTGATAGTATCCGATCATAACAATTTGATACAAACACCCATCGATCAACAGGTGGATTGAGACTTGCGACTAGTAATCCATGAAATTTTCTTGTATTGGAATGCATGTTTGAAAGCGATGCATATCCTCCAAGACCATTTGTTGCAAGCCATTCTCTCATGTTAACAGAACACCTTTATGTTTTCTATAACAATTATTTTCAATTGCAGATATAAAGAAGTATTTTCTTTTAGGGTTTAGGTTTCATGCCCTGTTTGAAATCCTGTAAAATATTCATATAGTTAATGAACCCATCATAAGGGTTGTCATAATGACTGAAGTAACTATGCACTGCTCCATCTTCAAATCCCTTAGTTGAGATGTAATAAAGATGATCAGAGGTTTGTAGTTTTCTCCATGCATCCAACTTTTCATGGTTTTTCTCTTTTTTAATGTGAGGTCCAAGATCTTGTAGCTCCTGGAAACATGCACGTTGCATATCATTACCTAACCATGTTGAAACATCCCTATCTTCATCAGCCCAAGAAATTGCCCATGGGACATCAATTGTTCCACGAGGTTCGTATTTCTCTACGGCCTCTCGTACCGTTACAAAATCCATATGTTCATGGTTAAGAACATTTTCTGGAAGATGTTTAAGAAATTCAAATATACCTGTATCTTGCCAGTGATGTTCACCAAATGTTTCATAATCCATGAATAAATTAATGAGATCGCCTTGATTCTGAGCCATCCAAGATGAATATTTATCTGCCGTGAGTGGAAACCCTGTCCAACCTTGTGCAGAAAAACGAAACCCAATATCATCACTTAACATATAATTTCGTAATAAAACCTTGAGATCATTATCCACTGCCTTGTAAATATAATTAGGTGAACGCCAATCAAGGATTTTTTTAGCACCCTCTGTAATAATACCCTTATATCCCATGTCAGCAACCTTTTTTGCAATACGATTATCATAGATTGCCTCTGTATTTCGAAATACCTTAGGTGTAACATGAAATAAATCTTTTACCATTGCATTATGTAAATAAACTTGTTCCTCAAACTCCGTTAGATCATTATACAAACCTGAGAGAGAATGAAAATAGGTTTCCTCAATGAGATCAACAGCACCAGTTCCAACTAAATCCTTAAAACTATCTATAATCTCAGGGACATGTTTCTGACAATATTCAATAAAAGTACCTGTTAGACTATATGAAATTCGAAATTTTTTATCATGTTGGTCAATTAAATCAAGTAAAAGTTTATTTGTTGGCAGATAACATTTATTTGCCACTTTATGAAATATCTTTTCATTTAACTGATTATCAAAATATTCAAATGGAGATGATGTTTTTCCAATATTAAACACCGAAAAACGATTTAGCCTCATAGGTTGATGCACTTCAAAATAAAAACATACAGAGGTCATATTATATCACTCCTTGATACACTTGAATGGTTTCGTCTGCTACTCCATCCCATGTGAATAAATCACATTCTTTTTCTCCTTCCGCAGAAATCGTTGAATGAAGTACATCATATTTTAATAGCGAAATTATTTTATTTGCTATTTCATCAACATCCCAAAAATCAACACGAAGACAATTAATTAACGCTTCTGCAACCCCTGCAGTTTTTGAAACAACAACAGGAGTACCTGCTGAGATTGCTTCTAGTGCTGTAATTCCAAAAGGTTCACTTACAGATGGCATCACATATACACGTGCAATTCGATATATATGTTCTACTTCCTCTTCGGTTAATAGACCTGTAAACATTATATGTTGAGAAATTCCAAGATCCACTGATTGATTGATAAGTCTTGATAACATTTCTCCTTTTCCTGCAACAACAAAGGTAGGCTTTTCTTCCGAATTATCTAATATTTTTTTTGCAGCTTTTAGGAAAAATTCAGGCCCCTTTTGGATTGTTAATCTTCCTAAAAACAAAACGATGTCTTGTTTTTCACCACGGCCAAGACGATACACTGCATTATGAACAACATGTATTTTCCCTTCTGGAATATTATATTTTTCGATTAGTATTCGTTTCGTAAAATTACTCACCGCAATAATGATGTCTGCTTTCTCCATTCCCTCTTTTTCAATGTCTATAAACCATTGATTAGGATATAGCCAACCAGATCGATCATATTCTGTTGAGTGAACACTGACAACTAATGGAACGCCTAATTTTTCCTTTAATTGTATTCCTGCTTTCATTGTTAACCAATCATGACAATGAATAACATCATAATTTCCCTTGACTTTTTTCACAATTAAATCGTTATATCTATAAACGCTTTCAAAAAAATTTCCTTCAAGTTCAGAATCCTCAGGTCGATCATATGGATAAATAGAAGCTTCTCCAACTTCAATAATATGAAGGTTATCTTTATCACTAATTGATTTTTTACTTGTTTTTGGCATATAAAAGTCTACATCAACATCTTTATCTGCAAGTCCCCTAGTCAACCCATAACAATGAGTGCCAAGTCCGCCTGTTTTAAAAGGTGGATATTCCCACCCAATCATTGCAACTTTCATATTAGCCCTATTTTTTATAAATGAATTAATCTTATTTCATAACTTAATCATATTTCAAAGAATATTTCTGATCCTTATCCATTTTAAGTTTATCTTCACGTGCAAGCCAGCCTAATGCAGTATAGATATCTTCATCAGGTTCATCGGATAATCTTTTCATTGTTTGAAGATCGGCCTGCTCCCAAATATCCAAGATTTTAAAGACTTTTCCAGCAGTTGAACCAATTACACTATCAAGATTAGTTTCATCTAATATATATCTGTCATTTACTTTCTTTATTTTGTTTTCACGTGCAAGCCATCCAACCGCGGTAAATAGATCCTTTTCTGAAAGTTGTGTATCAAATCTCAGATCATCTATTGTTACATTACCTTTGTTTGATATGGTCTGCCAAACCTTTCCTGCATTATCTCCAAATTGTGGCATATTATTCCTCACAAGCATCCTCCAATTGAAAAATCATAATAATTTTAAGTATTATAAGTTTATCTAAAAAAATAAGATAATATAACATTTTAAAAGACACGGTTTTTTTTAAATCTCCTCCTATTCACAGGTAAATTTATTTATTGATTCAACACATCATTTTTAATTCAAAAAGAATAATATCCATTAAACTTCAAATAAACAATCGTTCTAACTGAAACTAATATAATAAAAATATTAAATTTATGCACCTGCATAATTACTTGCATATTTATATGCACATAAAGGTAATAAAGTATCTACATATTAACCTGATTATATCATTGAATATTCTATTGGGATTGGTGAATGGGATGAAATGCAAAGTATGCATACAAAATAGAGATGCTGCAATTGGATTAGGTGCAATGATTGTTTTTATTGCAATGGTTCTAGTTGCAGGAATTGCAGCATCAGTAATTATTCAAACAAGTTCAAATCTTGAGATGCAGGTTTTAAGAAGTGGACAAGAAACTACAACTGAAGTAGCAACAGGAATTCGGATCGAAGGAGTAGAAGGATTACACCAATCAAGCAAAATAACAAAACTTGCAATTGAACTTACAACAAGAGCAGGATCGCCAGATATTGATCTTAATACAACTATAATCGAAATCTCCGATTCAAGCTCAAAATTTATTCTTAAATTTGGAGGGAGTTCCCAACATTGTAATTCATCAGATATCAATGGTGATATTTTAAATAATGGAAAATTTGGTTCTTCAACAACTTTTGGGATTAATGTATTGCACGATGCAGATGGATCATGTACTAGTTCGACACCAATAATTAACTTTGGAGATCATGTTTTTCTAGGTGTTAACACCACATCAGTTTTTAGCAGTACAAGTGGTTTGAACCCAAGAATCGACATTTTTGGCCTTGTGATTTCAGAAGATGGCGCACCTGGAATTATTGGATTTTCAACCCCTGCGGCATATTCATCAGCAATAATAGAACTACAATAAATTATTCAAATATAACTAATCAGTGAATAAAATACAATATATTTTTTCATTTAAATCTAAAAAAAGAAGCGGGCTTGTGGGGATTCGAACCCCAGGCCAATCGGTTAAGAGCCGATTGCTCTACCTAGCTGAGCTACAAGCCCAAAAAAAATGTTTGTAAGAAAAAAATTATTCTTTATTCTTTAAAATATTCTGAACCTTTTCTTCATCTACTTTTGAGAGATATTTAGCATCAATATGATCTGTTACACAAACATCATCCGTTGCCTGATAAATTTCAACACCCTCTTCTCGTGTTTTCACACCATCGATTCGTAATATCATAGGGACATCTGTTCGTACACTACCGGCTTCGATAGCCTTTTTAATACTAGTGCTTAAATGTACTTTTTTACGATCAATAGGATGAATACCAGACTCTATAACAATATCTGATTCCTCTTCTGTTACAGGGTAAAAAAACTCGTCATTATCTGCTAAGGGCAAATCAGAGAGATCTACATTAATAGAATGTCCATATTTTGCCCGGATCATTCCCCCATCTATTTGATATCGTCCCCTTGGATCTGTTTCTACAAGTGCCTTGATATGATGCGGACGTAGCCAATTAAACCCTGATCTACTTGTCCCCATTGCATCAATCAATGATGAAATATCCACAAATCCATGTCCATCCATTATAAGTCCTATTTTTTCAGGAAAATGGCGGAGAGCACCAGCTATAATCCGGCTTAATGCATTTAATTCACGGTCATTCATTAGAAACCGACCTTTCTCATGACATACCGGACAGTTTTCTCCACGAAAATATCCATGTTCTTCACATTGATTCATCATAATCGATCAACACAGGTAATATTGTTCCAAGTATAAATTTTTGTACTACGTATACATTATAGGTTTTTGG
>Ga0255399_1040_pt1 | contig 11586 bp, 11 predicted proteins | sample ANMaggSSYBR01J13_FD_182115 | JGI IMG/M metagenome (GOLD analysis project Ga0255399, IMG submission 182115) | Sediment cell enrichment communities from methane seep in Santa Monica Basin, California, United Staets - ANME aggregate JGI... | ecosystem: Environmental > Aquatic > Marine > Cold seeps >...
CGATTATAACAGTTCCCTATTATAATCTGCAAAGAAAATGAATGTTGCTATTATCTCGTATCACACATGTCCCTTAGCCACGCTTGGAGGGAAACATACAGGCGGTATGAATGTGTATATCCGAGATTTGACAAAATATCTGGGAGAATTTGGTGTTCACGCGGACGTATTCACAAGATCCGAAGATGAACATGTTCCGCACGTCCTGCATGATTTGGGTTGTGGAAACCGGATTATACACATTCCGGCCGGGCCAGAATATCCTGTTGAAAAGAATCGACTGCCTGATTATATTGATGAATTTGTCGAAGGCATCCTGAAGGTCGCTGATTCAAAGAGAATGAAATATGACCTGATTCATAGCCATTACTGGATGTCCGGAGTAGCTTCAAATTCACTTAAAGATGTTTGGGATGTGCCGGTTATCCAGATGTTTCATACTTTGGAGCTACTAAAAAATAAGGCGGCTTTGGGTAAATCCAAAATAGAAAACATTCAGCGGATTCAGGGAGAAAAGAATTTAATCCAAACAATTGACAAGATAATCGCATCGACAATCGATGAAAAACAGAAATTGGTCAATCTATACGGTGCATCCGCGGACAAGATTATTGTCATACCCCCCGGCGTTGATATCAGCCGGTTTTATCCCATTCCAAAGGAAGAAGCCAAAGAGTTCATTGATATACCGTCGGACGAGAATATGCTCCTTTTTGTTGGCAGAATTGAGCCATTGAAAGGGGTTGATACACTGATTCACGCTCTCGCCCAAATGAACAAAGCAGATGTTATGGAGAATTGCCCTCACTATTTATATATAATCGGTGGGGAACCAGTGGGGGAAGACCAGGATATCTCCGCAGAGATGAAGCGCCTTAAAGAATTATGTGAGGGCCTTGGTTTGAACGATTTAATTATTTTCCTAGGGAAGAAAGATCAGAATACGCTTCAGTATTATTACTCTGCTGCCGAGATCGTTGTAATGCCGTCGAATTATGAATCATTTGGAATGGTTGCCCTGGAAGCCATGGCATGCGGTACGCCTGTTGTTGCAACCCAGGTAGGCGGTCTCCAGCATCTCGTCCAGGATGGGGTAACTGGATATACAGTGCCAAACAATAATCCAACCGCTCTGGAGGAAAAGATCACACAATTGATGTGCCAGAGCGAATTACGTCAGCGAATGAGTGAAGAAAGTGTCAGGTATGCACGGACATTTGACTGGGACGTGATCATTCCGAGGATAACTGCTGTGTTTGATGATTTACTATTAAAACAATAATCAGTCCTTCCAGGAGTGGTCACTCCTGATTTTCATTCCCTTTCGAATTGTATGATCTCCATATCTCTTGTTAATCATGTCAATCGCTTCCAGGAGATTATCCTCCCGTATATAGGATTGATTAAACAAAGATAGTTGATGAATATCCTCTCCCAATTTTGATACACCAATGCCAATTAATCTGACAGGTTTTCCCGTCTTCCAAATTGAGAAAAATAATTCTTTTGCAGCAGAAAAGATAACGGAATCGTGATTGGTTGCCTGGCCAAGTGTCAATTGACGTGTATGCGTTTCAAATCCATGCCACCTGATCTTTATTCGAATTGTCCTGCCTGCTAGCCCTTTTTTTCGCAGTCGTTTTCCGACTTTTTCTGATAATTCTTTAATTTGCCCGAGCAGTTGCTTCTCTTCACGAATATTTTCGAAAAAAGTCCGTTCGTTACTCACAGATTTAATTCCTTCATGGTCCCTCACCAAACGGGAATCAACCCCCTTCGCTCTTCGAATTAAATCATCCGCAAATTTCCCAAAGTGCTTATCCAAAGTGATTTTTGGGAAATTCAGAATATCCCTAATCGTTTGAATGCCCAGCTTATTCAGAAATTCATCAGACTTCGGCCCGATCCCCCACATTTCTTTTACTGGAAGTGGTGCAAGAAACTCCTTTTCCTTTCCGGCAGGAATAATCTTTATCGCCATGGGATAGGTATTACCAGTATGAGTAGATTTTGCAATATTCGTCGCAATTTTTGCAACTAATTTATTTGATGCGCCACCAATTGAAGAGGGCAGCCCAAGTGATGAGTAAATCTGCATCTGCAAATCTGAAGCGATTCGCTTTGACTCACTCGGGAGATCAGATACATCCAGAAATGCCTCATCGATAGATATTTGCTCAACAACAGGTGTAAGGTTTTTCAGGATACGCATCACCAATTTTGAGTAACTTCTGTATTCCATAAAATGGCCGTGAACAATTATGAGGTCCGGATACAATCTCAAGGCTTGAGCCATAGGCATGGCAGAATGTATGCCGTATTTTCTCGCTGCGTACGAACAAGAGGTAACCACACCCCTGCCCTCGCGAGACCCCCCTGTTGCGAAAGCCTTATTTCTTAGAGATGGATCGGATTTTTCTTCAACCGCACAAAAGAATGCATCCAGATCTAGATGGAGGATTTTTCTTGGCACCAATTAATTATATAGGAATCTTGTTCTAGGCGTCGAGGGAAAAGCAAATCATCATTAATCACGCATGGCTTGCTTGAAGCTATCCAATCGTTCAATAGGTGTTGGATCCACCTGATAGGCAATCGCCAGATAATAGGTTACAAAATCTCCTAGCAATATCATCTGCCAAATCTCATCCAGTTTTGATTTTGCCTCAAGGGTCACTTGATCTGTACAGACTCCAGATACCATATACTCCGTTGCAGTTAATCGAATCCGTTTCTTGTTCCGTTCATGGTAATACCTTGAATTCAAAAATATCACATAAAATCCTTGGAGCATCTCCTCTGGAAATTCAAGACCGGCTAAAGAATTATGGTTAGCTTCGGGTAGAAATTCAAATCCGGCAATTGTTTTTGCCAACTCATTGGCCTGCGTTTTCCAACGCATGGCAACTGGCTCGAGATGTTCGGCCCCAAAGAAGATGGGGGTACGGCCAATCGACTGGCCAGCAATTCTTTTCGCCAGGTTTTGTACAGCTGGGATTGCTGTATCCCATTTATTAAATGAGTTATTTAATGAATTACTAACCTGTTCTATGTCCTTTTTCTGATCAGGAATGATAGACATACGTGAGAATAGGCAATACAGCAGCCCAAAGGAGAATCCGATCGCCGAACGCGGCTGTCCAACATGCTGGAATTTCCAGAAGATCGTATTTGTCATATTGGCACGCTCCTCCAATTCCCCGCCTGTTGAAATAGCGATTACAGTGCATTTTCTGGAGATTGCCTGATTAAAAACCGATAATGTTTCTTCGGTATTTCCGGAATGCGAGGAGCAAATTACTAAACTTCGCTCTCCGTTTACAAACCTTGGCAAATCATAGCCACGCAGTACTCTTATGGGAATTTCACTTATATCATTGGTGTACCCACCAATAATATCCGCCCCAATAGCAGAACCACCCATGCCGGCAATCGTAATTTGATCGAAATTCACTTTTTCCGGAATTTTGTATTGCAGTCCCATTTCCCAGGCGGTTTCAAGCTGCTTAGGCAAATACCGTATCTCACCAAGCATGTTTGCCTGGTCAATTTCTTCAAATTTAGAAAAATTATCGAAATCCATTCAGCCCCCTTTATTCCGTTTCATCCTTGAATGCATTAATAACCTTTTTAAGAAACAGGAGTGTTTTCTGCCATTCCTCGGTAAAAAAAATGTATTGTGACATTATTAATCTGCAAATGATACGTTAGTTCCCCGTCCGGTTCATCGGCAACATATAAAAAACTGTCATCTGATTCCACAATAGTATTTATTTTCGTTTCAAATTCACTATTCATTATTTTCCTCCTCGTCCCTATCATTGCTGGTTATATTGTTATAGATATTTTTCGCACTGATTTTTACTTTTTCTACGACTTTTGCCAATATATGAGTCTCTTCATCTGTTTGAATTTCCACTTGCTCTGCCCATGGATCTTGATCCAATAATTTCTTCTCCACGTACTCAAGCAAGACCTTGATTGTAGCCAAAAGCGGCGGAGCTAAAAATATACCCATTAAACCAAATAAGTTCAATCCCACTAGAACACTTACCAATACCGCAGCAGGATGCAGTTTTAAAACATTTGCCAAGATTCTAGGAGCAAAGAAACTGTCATAAATATTATCTAAAATCCAACCAACACCCATAACGATTAACGAATATGGTAGTGGATCCAATCCAAAAATGGTTGTCCCTTGGAAAAAGGCAACAAAAAAAATGATAATCCAGACAATTGCGACACCAACGTATGGAATAAAATTTCCTATGGTAGCTAAAAATGCCATTCCCAGTACAAAACGTACACGTAGGGCGCTCAATACAACAAGATAGAGCACAAAGCGGACTAGAAATACGATAGCTTGCCCGCGTACAAATTCATTCCATAATTCATTTATCCGGCCGCTCAATCGTACGAAATCATACTGATATACAGGGATTTTTATTTTTATAATGCGTTCTCTAACACCTTCTGTTTCAATAATAATAAGGTAGGAAACGAGAAGAGAAAATAGGAAAGAGCCAAAGATTCCAACGGTACCTGTAGCTATATTTCCAAGAAAAACGCCGGTTCTGGATAGTATTGGTTCAATTGTCGAAAGGAATTCATTGCTAACGCGATTCCAATCTATATAGTTAAAATCAAAATCGAATGGACCTATGCTGAATTTAAATTGTGTTAAGTTCTCAAAAAATTTCGGTGTCTCAACCAGTAAATTCTGAAGAAATTTGATCAAACCCTCCATCTGGTTGATCAAGCCAATTCCACCCAGAAAAACTAATCCGAAAATTATTAATACAATCATTATATAAAAACTACTTACGGCCCACGGCCATGAGATTTTTGTCTTCTCATGAATAAATACAGCAATAGGATGGAAAAGCATTGCAAAAATAAACGCCATAATCAGAGTATTGAGAAGATCCGAAAATCGGATTAATAGTGCCGCTGTGGAAGCAACGATAATCAGTGAAATAATTATCTTTGTTGAAGGACCCCACAAGGGCGATTCACTTTTAGCTGTTTTTGGCATCGTATAACCAGTTTAGCGATGATTATGCTTTTTATAAAAAAGCCGGAAGTATCTGGCTGTTACCATTATTATGGGCAAACGCCCGATCTAATCGCATTGAAGAAACCCGAGAAGAGATTGCACCATTGATCTGTTACCTCGATGACAACAAGAGGTATCAGGCAGAATAATATAAAGAACCCTATCGCGATGAATAAGACCAGCACCCATTTCGGAAATCGTGATAAGAATTTAATCTCTTCAGCATCAACGTCCTTTTCCACCCAAACTTCTTCCGGGTCCTTGTCATTTTTTACAAATCCAATCGAAGGTATTGGTTCTAAATTTTCCTGGATTTCTTTTTCCCTGGCAGTGGGATCTGAAGAATCCAAATCAGTTGTTGCATCATCCTTAAGGCTAAACTCAAATACATATCTTTCCCCTATTGTTATCAGGTCTTTATCCTTAATCTTAATTTTCTTCCTGACCCGTTGTCCGTTAACAAATGTCCCATTGGTTGAGTGCAAATCTTCTATATAAAATGATTCTGCCCGGTAAAAAATCCTGGCGTGACTTCTGGACACTTCGTTATCATCGAGAACGATCTCATGGGATGGTTCTCTTCCAAGAGTTACAGTATCTTTATCAATTTTGATTTCAGCTCCTGCTTCCCCACCAGCCCGGGTAATCAATTTCGCTAAATTATTCATCCCTGCCTCCTGAATATTATTAATTGTTCACAGAGTAATTATCTCAAACAATTATTACATATAGTGTAACCAAAAACAGAACGCCCCGCCATGCCGTGTGCGACTACGTTTTGAACCTGCTTACGCAGGTTGGGCTCTACCTCCGGAGCTTCGCCTTGGCTGATGCCTATCGCGTTGCCTTTGGAAGTGTAAAGCCCCATAAATAAAGTGTTGGCTCAAAACTGTAATTGCCGCATCACGAACACAGCAGGGTATTAATCTTATACCATAATTCGAATTTATTGAACAGTAAGCATATAAACGTCATCAAACTTGACATTTCATTGTTCGATAAATATACTGCATTAATGGATAATCAATCAGTTCGTGCTTTTTTCGCGCTTCCAATACCAAAAGAACAAAAACAAATCATTAAAGTTTTTATCGACGGATTTGATCAAACAATAAGCAGCCATTTCCGCTGGGTAAAACTTCACCAGATCCACATAACCATCAAATTTATGCCCCGATTTCAGAAGGTTCACATAAATCCAATCCGTCAGACTTTAACAGAGCAATTTCTAGTCTTACAACCAATCAGGCTTTCATTGAATAAATTTGGCGTTTTTCCAAAGATTTACTCCCCAAGGGTTTTATGGATTGGACTGGAATACCAAAATGCCCTTGGTGAAATTTATCAAATTGTGGAAGATACGATGAGATCTTTTGAATATGAAAATGAAAGAAATTTTTTCTCACCTCACGTTACAATCGGCAGGATAAAAAAAAGAACTTCCCATGAGGCAAAATTAAGAATTGGCCATTATCTACAAGGAATTAATTTTGAAAAAACCGGTGAATTTCAAATCAACCAGATATTTTTATTCCAAAGTGAATTAACGACAACTGGACCGAATTATTCACAGCTTTTTGCTATAAAACTTGTGGATTAATACCAATGTGTTAAAATTTGTTCGTTTGATTTTTAAAGGAGTTTTTTGAAAACATCTCAAAATCTGGAAATTACCAGGAAATTCATTAATGCTTTAGAAGAAAAAAAAGCGATTGATATCACCTTGATAGATATCCATGACGTTGCTTTCTTCACCGATTATTTCATTATTTGCTCAGGCACAAGTGACAGGATGCTGCGCAGTCTGGTTCAAGCGATTAATGAAACCGCAAAAGAGGTTTTCAATAAGAAAGGCCGAGTAATTGGAATTCCAAGCAATGGCTGGATCGCTGTTGATCTCGGATATATCGTTCTGCACCTATTCTCACCCGAACGGCGTGCCTACTACGACTTGGAAGATCTTTGGTCCGATGGAAAAATCCTACTCAAGATAAGTTAAATACCTTTTCACTCATCATTTGGCTAGCTCGCATTAGCCAATTTTCAAATACAACTTAGTAGGTGATTAAATAAATAACACATTTTTCCGTTACATCTATTCTTCAATGAGGTATTTCAATTTTTGAAATACAATCATCCTATGCATGTTCATGCCGAGAAACCGAATAATTCACACCACAATTTACTTTGGATTGCATTATTTTCACCCATGATCATGTTTTTCATTCTATTTAACAGCCGTCTTGGCTATTTTCTATTCTCACTTGGTTTATTTGTAGTAATTTTCTTCACATCTTACTTATATTGGAATTTTTTATTATTTCCCAATAAAACCGGAAAACAACGAATTGCTCAACAAATAAACAACGTTTTCAATCTGATTCAACATCCCTATTTAATCAACGTGGCTAATGGACGCTTGGACACGGATTATTTCCTCCTTCAAGAAAAACCCAGGCATGTAATATTAATTATTGATTCATCATCATTTGTAGCGCTGCAGGGGAAAGGAAGAAAAATTGAACTTCTATCTAACGGTACCCATAATATACACCAAGGATTGAAATTGATGCATATTTTTGATCTCAATCTTAAAAATTTTCAATACTGCAAGGGAGATATGGGTTCACTTTCTAATAAAAATGAGAACAGATCAATATCACCAACATTCAAATTATTTTACAGGTTTGATGATAGGAGAGATGACTTCTTCTTGAATCTTTCGAATGTTCTGCGTCAAGAAGGCATCTCTGGTGAAACTGAAACAATTCTGGAAAAGTCTATTGGCCAACTAATTCACACGGTTTGGCATCACCATCACACAAATTTGAAAATAGATCAACTTATTGAAAAAACCAATATATCAAATGGATATGACAATCAATGGATTGTCGCAAATACAAACCAATCAATACAATTGCAAATAAAGAAAGATCAAATTGCTGCTTGTTTATTGGATTCTATACAGTCCAAGGTCCTAAAAATATATTTTCAAACGGAAAACCATTACAAATTCTGTGGAAAAACAGAGTCAAGTAATCAATGAATAGGAAAAAGCAAAACCCTTATGTACGGAACCGTATGCAATTCCGCGATGAACAAGCATTATTTTGGGTATTTCTTACCTTGCTTCTCTGTTTTCTATGGTTCGCTTCTGGATTATTAACAAAACCCCTTAACCAAGTGTTTCATGCCCAAAACATAGATGGATTGAAATTTGATTCTCCTCTGATATCATCAATCATTTTAGAAATCGCAACTTTCTTTTTCTCACCACTTTGCTTATTGGTTTTTGCTGGTTTTCTTTCTGCAATAATTATTGCCAGAAAAATAAATATCTCGTTTGCAAGTAATAAATATGACGGGGTTTCAAAAAAAACAATACGAGCTTTTCTCAATTTCCACATGCCGTCAATTGGGAAGAGACCAACATACCATATTTGTAATACCGGCTTTGCAAATACACCGGAATTCGCCCAATTAAATCAGCTTGGTGGTCCGGCAGAGATTATCCTTGACAGCGGCCTTTTACTAATTATTCAGGAAAAAACCTGTCTTTCTTTAATATCTAATTCAACAAAGGGCATTTCCTTGAATATATCTCTCTCGCACGGGGAGAAAGTATTTTGTATTCGGCCAATCAATATTAAAATAAATTATCAAGATATTAATATATATTCCCAAGATAAAAAGAAAATGAAAATAAAGGAATTGTCTCTTTATTACCGCCTGGATATTCATAATGAGGTGAATCAGGTTAATGATTTTCTTAGAAAAGAAAAAGAGGATGCCCATACGTTAATAAACTCAGCTATGTGGGAGGATCTGATTCAGAATTTGATCGTTTTTGTAGTAAAGGACTTTCTTCAAATATTCACAAGCATGAGATTAATCGCTAAAAATCTTTATATGACCAATCAAGCTAATGAAACAATCGCCGAAGGTTTTATTAATCCAAATAAGAATATTCTTAAAAAAAACACACCGTAATTATGAAGCAGTTATCCCCTCCGAATTTAAAATCCCGGTTAGCCGAAACAGGCTGCGGCGGCTTTACAATCTGCATAAAAAACAGAGTTATGCTACTTTTGAGGAAGAAGTTATCAATTCACAAGATAATCAACTCTTGCCCATAATAGAAAAAATCCAAACTGTAGTAAATCCACTGGTTCACCCATTACATTTTAAAATTAGTCATTTTAAACTTGGAGAAATATGTATTGATGAATAAAATCCGGATTTCCCATTATATCCAATAAACACTCATGCAAGAAGAGCCTGTTGTGGCGCTTGAATCAGCAGTGATAACGCATGGGTGCCAAAACCACAAAATAAATAATCTTAAAAGTAACCCGATCCCTCTTGCGAAATAATGCCGGACCTGCGGCAAAAATTGCTATAAGCTTGTCTGTAAGTTAACGGAAAATTGTAGATCGCCTGGTTGGTGTTGGTATCAGGGTTTCTGTTGGTGTCGGTGTAATGGTCGCAGTCGCTGCTGACATTTGTGTTGGTGTTAAGGTCAAAGTTGCCTGAACTGTTTCTGTAGGTTGAACAGTTTCGGTTTTTGTTGGCAGAATGTTAGCCGTGGAAGTTGGCGAGCTGGTGAGTGTTTGAGTGGCTACAGCGGTTTCTGTCGGTGCGGGAGTTGGCGGTGATCCAATTACATCAAATGTTCCGCTTTGTTTCCATATTTCCCCCACGAAAATTCGAACCTCAAACGTTCCGGGCAGCCAGTTTTCACTGGAAATATCAGAATCTGTGTATCCGAATCCACCAGATCCGCCATTCCAGGGAATTGTTTGATAATACACCAGTTCGCCATCCCGAAACCACAAAGCCGTCCATTGAGATCCTGGCACCATATTCTCATATGAATATGTGCCATAAATAGTGTTGATTGGATTTTCAAATCCCTCAGAGGGATTAAGTGCCTGGTTTTCATCATTGATCGTGCGGGAGAAAATTAGTTCGCTGAATCTGGCTTCCGGATTGGGTGTCACTTTGGCTGTGAATTCCTGGCTGATAACGGCGGGCATTAGAGGAGTGGGAGTAAATAAGGGCGTATCACTGGCAGTGGGAGTGGTTGTTATTGTCGGTGTGATTGTTATTGTTGGAGTCACCGTTATGGTTGGAGTAAGCGTAACAGTTGGTGATGGGGGAAAAACTTGATATGTAAGTGGTTCAACAAATGTATTTATCATGAATGCAAATCCGACCGTTAGAAGTGTAAAAAAGACAAATTGCCAACCCCGACCCAACAGTTCTCTTTTCTTTAGGAAGAACCTTAGCCGCTGTGCTTCCTGGAATGCCCTCAAAGCCATAACAAATAATCCGGCCGCCCCGATAAGCAGCAGGAAAAAAATAACCCGGACGGTAGTTTCAATATCTAAATTCATATCGTCAAATATTATTAGGTTTCAATTTCCTTTTTTATCTGTTTCCTTCTAATAAATCTCGTCAATGATTGAATCTTCGGAAACACGCTTTGTAATATTGTATATTTAAATTGATCAGAAGGATAATCATACGCCCCGATTGTTTGAACCACATTTCCTCCGAGTCCCTGTTTGAACCTGTATACACCCCACATATCATCTGAAGAATTGAATACTTCCGGAGCACCCCATAAATCATAGATTTCACAATCCAATTTTTTACTGTGTTTTATCGCTTCCCATTGAAGCAAATAATTTGGCATCTTGTCCCGATGTTTATCTAAAGACATCCCATAAAAATAATATGATTTCTTGTGAAAGTGGAACAAGAATAACCCGGCGACAGGATCACCATCTATTTCGGCGATGAGAGGTGTGGCATAGCCTGCTGAAATGAAATTGCCCCATAGATCCATATAGTATGATTCCGGCCGGATAACAAATCCGTCCCGGCGGGAAGTTTCCAGATACATTTTGTAGAGGATTTTAATTTCATTTTTATCCAGGATGTGGACCCCTACTCCTTTCCGTGAAGAAAGCCGAATATTGTAGCGTGTCTTTTGCTTCATGCGCGCTAGTAGCTCATCCTCGGAATAGGATAGATCTAACCAGAAAGTATTTCTGAATTGGATCTCCTGTCTTGATTTCACCCAATTCAGGCTCTTTAATGTTTCGGTTACTTTTTGGCTTTCTGGATATTCGCGATAATTTTCGTCGCTTTTAATACCGACTGCCGTAATAATTTGCGGGTCCAATTTAATATACAACGCATGGTTTTTTACTACATATTTTTTCAGATCCCCCAGAACTTTTCTGCGTAAATTGACATTATTCCAATCAACCAATGGCCCATGTGGAATATATAAAATTTTTGTTTTGATCCCAAACAGCTTTATCTGATGCTCCCGGCTGAGAACCATTGCCGCAGCTTCTACTTGGTCTGTCTCATCCCTCCAAACCAGGAAATCTTTCTCCCAACCATACATCATTTTTTGTTCTCCCCACTCCCAAGATTGTAGAAAGCTCGGGTATTCAAATCCAGATAATATTTTGTCCCATTCAGGTTTTTTCATATTCATCTTCAAAAATATGCTA
>Ga0255399_1041_pt1 | contig 11441 bp, 10 predicted proteins | sample ANMaggSSYBR01J13_FD_182115 | JGI IMG/M metagenome (GOLD analysis project Ga0255399, IMG submission 182115) | Sediment cell enrichment communities from methane seep in Santa Monica Basin, California, United Staets - ANME aggregate JGI... | ecosystem: Environmental > Aquatic > Marine > Cold seeps >...
GAACAGATACGGATTGGCAGGAAAACCTAATGAATATTCTGATAAAACTGAATGAAAAAAACCTGATAGTGAAAAAATAAGCATGGAATTTAAACTGAACGCGCCATATCAACCGCTCGGCGACCAACCGGAAGCAATTAATCAACTGGTAGACGGAATTAATGAAGATAAAAAACACCAGGTTCTGCTGGGCGCAACAGGAACGGGAAAGACGTTCACGATAGCTAATGTAATTGAAAAGGTGCAGAAACCTGCTTTGGTGATGGCGCATAACAAGACGCTGGCCGCCCAGTTATATGCTGAATTCAAGGAGTTCTTTCCTGAAAATGCTGTGGAATACTTCGTATCTTATTATGACTACTATCAACCAGAAGCCTATATGCCCCGCCAGGACTTGTATATCGAAAAGGAAACGGAGATTAATGAGGAAATTGAACGACTCCGGCTGGCGGCGACAACCGCAATCGTGTCCCGGAAGGATGTAATTGTAGTCGCGTCTGTATCGGCAATATATGGATTGGGCAGCCCGGAAGCATATAGCAGTGTTGTCATCCGTATGAATCGGGGAGAGATCTACCGGCGGAATGTGCTTCTGCGACAGCTAGTAGAGGAACATTATTCGCGCAATGATCTTGAACTGAGGCCAGGTGTGTTCCGGCTTCGCGGAGACACATTGGAAGTTTTTCCAGCCTATGAGAAAAATCTGGCTTATCGCATTTCATTCTTTGGTGATGAAGTTGAGCGAATCATCAGTCTGAATCCAATCACCGGGGAAATTCTTTCTGATATGGATCACATTGAAATTTATCCGGCCAAACACTTTATCACGGAAGATGAAAGTCTTATAAAAGCGATCAGTGATATTGAAGTGGAACTTGAGGCAAGGATTAAACACTTTCGGGAAAAGGAAAAATTACTGGAAGCGCAGCGGATAGAGCAGCGCACACGATTTGATCTGGAAATGCTTCGAGAAATCGGATACTGTTCGGGAATTGAGAATTATTCCAGGCATCTGGACCAGCGACCGCCTGGTTCTGCCCCATGGACCTTGATGGATTTTCTGCCAACAGATTACATCCTGGTGCTAGATGAATCGCATATGACCGTACCGCAGATCCGCGGGATGTATAAAGGCGACCGCTCGCGAAAAGAAACTCTGGTTGACTATGGATTCCGCCTGCCATCCGCCCTTGACAACCGGCCGCTGACATTTGATGAGTTTCAAGAGAAAATGGGCTACACGATTTACACTTCAGCTACTCCCGGACCATATGAATTGGACAAAACTGTTGATGTTGTTGAGCAGGTCATACGCCCTACCGGACTCATTGATCCTGCTGTAGATGTACGCCCGATTGATGGGCAGGTTGATGATCTGATCGGGGAAATCCGTGATCGGGTTGAGAAGAAAGAGCGTGTCCTCGTCACAACATTAACCAAGAGAATGGCAGAAGATCTTTCTCAATATCTGAAGGAATTGGATTTAAAGGTACATTACCTTCACTCAGAAGTGAATACTCTAGATCGCGTTGGAATCCTGCGAGATTTGAGATTGGGAATTTATGACGTGGTGGTAGGAATCAATTTGCTCAGGGAAGGACTTGATTTGCCCGAGGTCTCTTTGGTAGCTATATTGGATGCGGATAAACAGGGTTTTCTCCGGTCAGCCACTGCGCTCATCCAGACAATCGGGCGGGCGTCTCGGCATGTACATGGAAAGGTGATCATGTATGCCGATTCGATCACCGGTGCGATGAAAAAAGCGATTGAAGAAACAGACCGGCGCAGGGAGAAACAGCAGGCATACAATAACGATCACAATATCCAACCGGCTGGTATCGTAAAGGAGATCTATGATATCACGGCCCGGCTTATAGCGCAGGTTGGTATCAGAGAAGATAGCGCTGACTATGATGCTGGTACACCTCGGCCTCGCCTCCCAGCCAACGAATTTAAACGGCTTATCGCACAGACGGAAGAGAAAATGAAAGCGGCTGCCAAGGCGCTTGAGTTTGAAAGAGCAGCAGCGCTAAGAGATCAGATGTATGAGCTGCGCATGATGTTAGCGGAGGACTCCAATTTACCTGATTGGAAGAAGATATCAATTATTGCCGGAGAAGAATAAGAATTATTTTGTAGTGAGAACTGTGAAGCTGGGCAGGTCTTCGAGTTCATCGGACCATTCCGCATTAACCTTTGATACTTGCGCCATTTGCGGACCCCGATCCAACTCTTCCAGCAAAAATTCGAGATCGTCAGCATCTCCCTGGGCAACTATTTCTACTGATCCATTGATTCGGTTGCGAACCCAGCCTTTTAAACCCCGAGATTTTCCGAGCTGGAAAACAAAAAAACGGAAGCCGACCCCCTGAACAAAACCTTCAATAGTTACAAGTACTTGTTTTTGCTTTGCCATCAGGATACTACAGATCCAAATCGGGCAGCTGATCTTCATAATCTATTATTTCGAGCGCCTCTTCAATGATTTCAATTTCCTCATCGTTTTCGAGTGTTTCAAGCCGGTATTCGAGTATTTTCCGGGTTTCAGAGCCGCCTATTTTGGTTAGCGCAAGAATTATTTCTCTAAAGTAATCAATCTCAAGTGGTTCACCCTCCAATTTCTCCAGGAGGGTATTTCTAGCGGAGACGAGATTTAATTCACCAGCGGCTTTTACCGCGGCTAACTCAATAGCCGCATCAGTGTGTCCAAAGGATTTTAGAATTTCGGATTCCCAGCGTGAATCAGCAGACCGACCCATGGCAGTTATTGCCGCCAATTTCCAGCCTTTGTCATCCTTCTGATAAGCATCAATAATAATTTTTGAGATCTTCTTTCTTTCCGCGTAAGCAATGGATTGAAGAATTTCCTGTTTGAGGGCATCTGATTGTCCGGATTCAAAGACGTTCATAAGGCGATTAAAAATTAATTCATATAGGCTTCCACGAATTTCCCCCAACTCACCCAGGAGAATAAAATTTCCCAGCACCGCAGCAGAAGCTTTGCGTACTTCCAGGCTGGCATCTTCTTCCAGCAAAACCAGGTGCTTTTTTATGAGTCTTGGATCCTCACACTCTCCTAAAAGCTCGATTGCATTTACTCGCACGGATGGGTTTTTATCTGATAGGGCGAATTCTCCAAATTCATTGCATAATATCAGCGAATCTTCTTTCATCAAACTAACCAGTTCGGTGAGCAAGAAGATTTTCCGTGTTTCAGGTATTTCGTCCCATTTTGCTGTAACAGCTTCCAGGTCTTGGGTAGATATATCTGAAAAGATGTGAAGAAATTCTGGCGGGAAAGGTTTGGATTTGTCCAGCAAAGTATCCAGAACAATATCAATTTGAGGATTATCGATGCTGTTTTTCATGATTTAATGTAGAACAATCGGGTTGAGAAAATCCTGGAACAGGACATAAGCCATTATGACCAGCAGGGAAACATACCCAATAAAATGAATCGCGTTTTCATACCTGGGCGGAACTCGTTTTCCAAACAGAATTTCCGGAATAATGAACAAAATTCTTCCGCCATCCAGCGCTGGGATCGGCAGCAGGTTGGAAAAACCCAATGCTACAGAGATAACAGCGAAGAACCAGGCGATATTGATCGCGGCAAGACCAGGCTGCTCCTGCTCCAGTTCTCTTTCCTCCTCCCGAACCTGGGAATACACATCATATATACCTTTTGGGGATAAAAGGCGCATATCCTCTGTTTGAACCTGTCCGCGGATAAGCATTGCGGGAATCGATAGAATCTGCCGTATTTGCTCAACGGCTAGTTTTCCGCCGTATGGTATTGATCTTATGAAGCCGATTTTATCCACTGGATTGGACATGACAATACCAAGGGAACCTTCTCCTTCCGGCGGATTCTCTCGTGGTGGCGCACTTAGGCTGATAATCTCTTCATCTCGCAGGATCTTTATTTCTATTATTTCACCGAGATTTTCATTGACCACTTCCCTGACTGTATAAATGTCTTCGATCGGGATTCCTGCAATTTCCACCAAGGTATCGCCCGATTGAATTCCGGCTAATTGAGCAGGAGATCCTTCTGCGACGTTTATGATATCGACTATATTCTCCTGTGGAACACCTGTTTGGGCAACTACAAGGCTGAATAATAGTATGCCGGTCAGTATATTCATAAGTGGTCCGGCCAAGAGTGTTCCAAGCCGCTTCCATTTCCCGGCAGAAGCAAGCCCGCCTTCTTCTTCAGGGTCTTCTTCCCCCTTGAAACGCACGAACGCGCCAAACGGGATCCAGTTCAGAGTGAATTCTGTTTCTCCAATTGAGAAAAGCTTTATCAATCTTGGCGGATAGCCGAATCCAAACTCCTCCGCGGTGATACCGAATAGTTTCCCTATCATATAGTGGCCAAATTCATGCAGGAACAGAAGCACACTGAGTGCTGCGATAAACTCTAATAAACTAAGGGTGGAATTGCTCATATTCTATGTGTCCTCGAATTGGGATTATAACGCTGGTTGTAAAATCAGGGCGTAGGAAGATTATTAATTTTATCAAGCCCAAGCATACAGGCGCCGTTTCCGGGGCGTGATGGAAGGATGGCTAGAACTCCCGTAATCTCATCCAATCTTTTAATGATTTCATCCTGGTATTTTCCTTCACAGATCACATGGACGTTGGGTCCGGCATCAAGTGTATATGCTGCTGGAATTCCTTCTTTACGCCATCTGGCTACTTGCTTCATTATCTCCAGGCTGATCCCGCACCAGTACAGTAGGGGCGGAGTTGAACTCATCATAACTGCATGCAGGAGATTGCTGTCCAGCTCGATGATTTCTGCCAAAGCCGAGAAGTCTTTTTCCTTTATTGCCTGTCGGCAAATATCAAGGCGCCGGGAGCAGTCCAAGACTCTCGCTTTTTGAATCGGACTGGTTGCCGCAATCTGATGGCCGGCGGTGGACCCGGTCTCTTTTGGTTCTTTTTTGATAATTGCAATGCAGTCCGCCAAATCCCAATGATCAGCTGGCGCAATTGTCTTTGCGTATGAATCCTCATCAGTATGGCCCGCATACCATTCCACGAAACCGGATGGAATGGACCGGGCGGCGGAACCTGAGCCTCTCCTTGCCAGCCTGGAGAGGTCTTTCGTGGACAATTCCAACCCATAGGCGGCGGAGGCGGCAGCTGCGAGCGCGGCAAATCCCGACGCGGATGATGCCAGCCCGGCAGAATCCGGGAAATTATTTTCGCTATTTATTAAAGAATAGTCGCTGGATTCACTCCATTTCCGTATGATTCCCATGAATGATTGGACGCGTTCAAGCGGCACGCCGGATTGCTGGATACCATTCAGGGTGAAGATATCCTGTTTAAGAGATGTATCTATTCTGACTTCTGTTTTTGTTTGTAGAGAAGCCAGGTTCATGGATATTGATCCATTGGATGGCAGCCGCAGATGATGATCCCTGTTTCCCCAATATTTTATAAATGCGATATTTGGATGAGCAAGCGCAGTTGATCGTTTTTCAGCCATTTGGCAATTATAAACAACCCGGATGTTGTTATCGAGAAGTTGTATGCTTGAGAATCTTGCCGGATGAATCCGCGACCACACGGACGATCAAAGAGATTGGGAAATTGCTTTCTGTTGTGGCCTGGCCTTTGTAGATTAGACGAAAGGTATTCTCATCAACAGATGAAATAACCGGTTTAGAATCTTTCAGATAAGGAAACTGTTTATATATCTCGTCACTGATTTTCTTAACAAGTTCTTCTTTCATTTCAATGGACCTGGCTCTCTTGAAGATTATATCCTTTCCGAATAAACGCAGGAACTTCATAATCGTCCATATCCATATCAACTGGTGAATACTGGAAGTGATCAACCATTTGTTCATTTACCGGTTTGGTTAAGGGTACATCTGTCTGCCGATCTTTGAATTCGACACCAAATTCAGGAATGGAGAAAGCACCTACACCAGTCGCGAGTATTATCGCGCGGACCTTACCACTGCCTATATCGGTTGGGTCGAAAGCAGGGATTATTTCTGTTTCTTCAGGAAGAATTGTGTGTAGGTGGTTCATTGCGGCTTCAATCTCATTAATGGAGAGTAATCCGGTAAGCTGAAGGATTACAAATCTCGCATCCTGAAGGGATACTTTTTGAATTAATGGATGATTCAAAGCAATATCTATTGCCTGGACTGCCCGTTTTTTACCACCGCAAATACCCATTGAAATGTAAGTGCCACCTCTTTGGCTCAAGGCGCGTGATACATGTGACATATCCACATTGAGAAGTCCCTTTGCCTGCACCAATGCGGAAATTGACTGGATGCTGTTAATCAGATACTCATCAGAAATAGCCAAAGCGGTTTTGAATGGAAGATCAAACGCTGCCATCTCTATCAGCTTGTCATTGGGAATGGTAATCAATGTATCAGAGAAACCTTGCAATCTAAGAGTTGCTTCTCTGGCGCGGATCGTCCGGCAGCCGGACTCAAAAGAGAAGGGTAAAGTTACAATAGCAATTGTCTTGATGTTCATTGATTTTGCAATTCTTGCTGTTATTTCAATCGCCCCGGAACCGGTTCCGCCGCCCATCCCTGCTGTCAGGAAAGCAATTTCTGCTCCTTGAAGGGAGCGAAAAATCTCACGAAAACTTTCTTCTGCTGCTTCCCGTCCGATCTGATCGTTCCCGCCGGACCCCAGCCCTTTGGTGACCCTTGGGCCAATAAGAATTTTCTCATTTGCATCGGTCGCGTTCAATGATTGAAGATCGGTATTGGCGGCAACCAACTTAACATTTGGTAAATTAAATTGTGACAATCGGTTGATGGTATTACACCCCGCACCACCCAAACCGATCACAGTAATCTCTGATCCTTTGTCTTTTCCCATCATGCTGGTATTTGCTCCTTTATCAAGGCATCAATGTCCTTGGGCTGGATGACTTTCAATAAATTCCCTTTAGAGCGGATCCAGCCGATATCTTTTTTGGAAGTTTTTCGAGAGGGAGAGATGTAGATGACGTAAGCAGAATCTGCCGCGTCTTCCTTTGAAAATCCAATCACAGGTTTGTATTTGTTCAAGTAAGGATGTAGTTTCCGGATGAAATTATCTGCGAGGGGCTGATAGTGTTCATGCAGAAGGATGTACCGGTCAAATTTGAATTTCGAATCGATAAATTTCTGCCCTGATTCATTATCAGAACCCTCCCGATATTCTTTTAGAAAAGCTTCTGAAAAAATGGATTGAGCTGATATGGATGGTGTTTGATATTTATCAAACCAATTCAAGGAATTTGAATCTGAGGCAGACGAAAGCTGGGTGAATATTCCAGCCGCTATTTCCGGCCGGATCGATTTGATTATCTGATGGCCATCCGAGTTATATGTGTTTTCACTTTTGAGCAGTTGGAATATCGAGCGGCGGATCTTTATTTCATCAGCATCCTGGCTGATGTCCTGTTCATGACCCATACTATGAACACCGCAATCCAACAGGATGATTGGTGGTGTAGATTCAAAGAAATTCGCCGCGATCTCGGCATAGTTTGCATAATTACGGAATTGGGAATTGGACACGACCATCCGCTTTGGATGTTGATTAAGTTTCAGTGTTAGATTAAGGGCATGATTTTCATCCAGATCGAGGTGTTTTCCGAAATGCCATGCATACGCTGCAATAAGAAAATTACTGCGGACCAGTCTTGAAGATTGCTCACTGATCACCTGCATCGATCGTGAGAAGAAAGAAAGATCCCAATAATCACCGCCCGGGAAAAGCGGTGAATAGATCGGCCGAATATTATTTTTCAGGCACAACTTTGCGAAACGGATGAATTGAGCGGTGTGGAACTCAACCAAGTTTGGATTCAGCCAATCTTTTGACTTCCAGCTTGATTTCAGGTTGGGGTTGCGGTCAAGAATTGCGAATTTGGCACCCCATCTTCCATATCCTTGAAGCAGCAACTCTAAATCATCCCAGCTTATTCTCTTTTTATAAGACGCTTCAAAGTCAATGATCACATTGATGTTCTCGTTTGCCAGCGGTGAGATAAAACCCTCAGGTATCCCCCGGTTTAAAGGGGATTTTAAAAGCAGCCATTTAACATCTATTTTCTTAAGAATCGGCAGCCAATCCTGCAGGTCCTTTTTCCGATAGTGTTTTGTATCCGGAAAATATTGGAAACCGATCCGGTTTTCTAAAATAGCCGTTTTTTGTATTCGATGTTCCATTAAAACCCAAGACATTTCAAAGTCATGCATATAGTTACAAGTTGTATGCCAGAAGTTATATCGCTCTGCTATAATCAGGCGCATGCTGCTTCTAACCGGCGCTACCGGTTTTATTGGAAGAGAATTGACGAGCAAACTGATTCAGTCTGGAATGGATATCCGTTTGTTATTAAGACCTCGGCGGAAGACGCCCATGCTGCAAAAAGGAGTTGCCTTTGATATTGCAATTTCCGGGTTGGATGACCAGCGAGGATTACAGGCAGCCATGCGGAATATAGATACGGTTATTCACCTGGCATCGGTTGAAAACCACCCGGACTATATTGGTTTTGACCAGGTTGATATTCAAGGGACCAATAACCTGGTTTCCGCTGCGAAATATGCGGGTGTGAAACATATTGTATATCTCAGCCGGATTGGCGCAGATAAAAATTCATCTTATCCGATTTTCCGCGCAAAAGCGCTTGCGGAACAGATGATCTCCAATTGCGGAATTAATTACACTATTATGCGCATGACAGATGTGTTTGGAAAGGGGGATAATTTCACGGAAAAAATCGCGAACGCGATTAATTCATCTTTCCTGCTTTTCCCTTTGCCCGCTGGAGACCATATTGTCCTACAACCGTTATGGGTCGAAGATCTAATTTCTTCCATTATGCTGACTCTGGGTAATTTTAAATACATGGATCAAATTCTCGAAATCGGAGGCGGCGAATTTTTTTCGTTAACAAAGGTCGTACATTTGATTCAGCAGAAACTTCAGAAAAGAAGGATGCTGCTGCAGATATCTCCAGCTTATTTGCGGATCATCAACCTTTGGATCCCAAAATCCAGAGACAGGTTTGCTTATTCAGAGAAGTGGTTGGATCTGCTGGCGATCGATCGGACATGCAGCCTGGATTCACTGCCAAAAAAGTTTGGGATAATGCCAGCTCGTTTCGAAAAACAGTTGGGATATCTTCTCAATTAGAAATTTACATTGAAGACACGAAATTCATATGGTTCCAGATCAATGTGGATGCCATTTTGAATATCATCCAGGCGCAAACGGATTTCCAACCCGGTACGGACATCTTTCAACGTTATGGTACTTTTTTCAAATGGAATGGATAAGGCATCCAGGATATTCACCTTTCCACGTTCTCCACTACTCGCATCCAGAACCTGATGTATGGAGTCCCGAAAGAATCCATGAACCGGCATATTCTGGTTATTGAAAATGATTATTGAACGGCTTTCATCTGTCCGGTTGGTAAACACGAAAACATTATGGTTGGCATTTTCGCCATCAGAAAAGAAACTGAACATACGCAGATTTTTTACACTGGAAAAATCCCGGCGTTTTTTTAATAAGGGGGTTATCAGTTTTTTATGCTTTTCGATAAAATCCGTGTCTGCTTCTTCTGACATGAATGCATTACTGAAATCCATCCCGTACTTTTCGGAGTACCCATTAATCTGTCCATGGCCGAACATGGGCAGCCCGGGAAGGGCAGCCATCAATCCGCATACACCAAAATATTTTTCTGACTTACCAAATTGGATCAATGCTGTATCTTCATCCGGTGTTGTCAGGTAGTTAATAAACTTCTCCAATGTCGTTGGATCGGATTGTAATATTTCACGAAAATAATAAAATAATTCTGTGTTATTCTCATCCCGCAGCTGATTCATAAAAGCGCTGTTATATACACGGTGCATACCCAATTCCTGGATGAAATACTTCTCCATCAGCCAGAAAGCTTCCGCCATTATCAGTGTATCCGGAGCGGTTTTTCTTAGTTCCTCCATAACTTCAAACCAGAATTCTTTGGGCATCAAGGAGTCAAATTCACCCTGAGTCATCGTGTTTGCTTCACGTGTGGGGATATATCTATCTTCCCCTTTTTCAGGAAACCATAACCGCTTGAAATGCTTTCGGATGAGGGTCATGGCGGCATCCATCCGGATGATTTTATATTTTTTTGCGACATTCACGATTGTATCTTTCATAGCATTTCTTACATCTTCAATCAGGTAATTCAGTTGAGCACTATCGTTCCAGGGCATACTTGTCCCGTCATTCCCGTGATATAGAAATAAAACTTTTTCTGTCTCTTTATATCTGACCTGGAATGTTTCAGCTGCCCCAATTTGGCTATAGTAGCCGTCTTCGATCCGGATCTCAGCTCTCGGGTCTCTGGATAGGTCAGGTGAATGGTACTGCCAGGAATCAACCGGTTTTTGGTCTGATGAGATGTACCAGTCTGGATGTTCCATGACCCAATCCGAATCTATCCCGGTGTGATTGGGCACCATGTCGCATGCCAGGCGGATACCGAAATCCATGGCTTGCGTTTGCAGTTTCGTGAGCGCCTTCTCCCCTCCCAGTTTCTCGGATACCTCATAATCGAGAATTGAGTACGCGGATGCAATCAGATGTGTCCTGCCGTAAAGTTCCTTGATTCGCCGGGATGCCGGGCTTCGTTTCCAGATGCCGATCAACCATAAACCAGTAATTCCGAGCGACTGCAGCCGCTGCAGTTCTTCATCCGGTATCTCATCCAGATGGTTTATGTCTTTGTTATATTTTTTGGAAAGCTGGCCCAGCCAGACATAAGTATTCTTTGCGATCAAGACCAGATTCTTCTGCCAATCCGGAGGTTTCCATATGGAAATATTATTTTTCATTATTTTGTGGTTTTCCCGTTTTGGTGAATGCTTTGATGCAATTGTGTAATTGTAAACCGATGTTCTCCCAAATCATCGACTATATGCCGTCTGATGAAATCCGCTTCTAATAATAAATTGATGCCCTTTTGCAGCTCTTGTTTAGACCACATGAAAATTTTCCTGAGCATCTGTATCGGAACAGATCCGACCGAATTGAAATAGTATTTCAGGATTTTTAGCCTTGCATCTTCTTCAGAGATCAATTTGCCCTGACCGATAATCTTCGGATAATAGCGGTGAACGAGTTCATACATAAAGGAATAATTCCACGAGCCGCTTTTGGAAATACCCATCGGCAGAATGCGAAAATCGCGCTGCAGCGCAGACAGTGCCCGGTTAAAGCGATATGTCTGGTCCCGAGATGATAGATTTGCTGCTTTTCGTAAATTGATAGTATCCAAGGGACCTTTTTTAACCAAGGCATCAAAGATTTGTTTTTGTTCCTGGGTGATCAATCCATCCTGATATCCAATTTGTAGATCATCTTCCGGACTGCCATAATTTGGCGAGAGTGCG
>Ga0255399_1043_pt1 | contig 11403 bp, 6 predicted proteins | sample ANMaggSSYBR01J13_FD_182115 | JGI IMG/M metagenome (GOLD analysis project Ga0255399, IMG submission 182115) | Sediment cell enrichment communities from methane seep in Santa Monica Basin, California, United Staets - ANME aggregate JGI... | ecosystem: Environmental > Aquatic > Marine > Cold seeps >...
ACTTAAGGGGGTTGGTTTTGCCGCAGGGTATAAAAATGTAGGGTTCTCATTTGGCGCACCGGAGAGCTGTTGGGCAAGAGTGAAAATCATTGGAAAGAAAAATATTGATAAAGTTGAACTTTTCCATGCGGGAGCCGATGTTGGACAGGGCGCCCATTCATTATTCGTCCAAATCGCCGCAGATATAATCGGTGTGCCCCTAGAGAAAGTACTTTTAACCGCTTCAGACACAGCATTAACAGATAATTCCGGGAGTGCATCTGCGTCTCGAATGACCTTTATGGCAGGTAACGCGATCATTGGTGCGTCGAAGGAAGCAAAAGAAAAATGGCTGAAAAAAGAAAGGCCCGCAGATGCAGCATATGTGTTTAAACCGCCAAAAACATCACAATATGATAAAGAAACCGGTGAATGTACCCCCAACTTTGCATATGGTTATGTTGCCGAAAGTGTTGAAGTTGAAGTTGACAAAGAAACCGGAAAAGTAAATATCATAAAAATAATCTGCGCAAATGATGTAGGGAAAGCAATCAATCCAATTCAGGTAAAGGGGCAAATAGAAGGCGCTTTAGTACAAGCAGCCGGCTATTCGATTCTTGAGAAATTTATTCAGATAGATGGAAAAGTTTTAACCGATTCTTTATCAACATACCTTATCCCTACCATCATGGATATTCCAGAAACAACTGTTTCAATAATCGTTGAAGAACCAGATCCACTTGGACCGGAAGGCGCCAGGGGAATGGGAGAAATGCCATTTATACCCTTGGCTCCTGCTATTGCTGCTGCATTGCATAATGCAACAGGTGTTTGGTTTGACGAATTTCCCTTCACCGAAGAGATGATTCTACAGGGACTTGGCATACTTGAGGGATAATATGGCCGGAAAAATTGCCGGATTATTGCTCGCTGCCGGTGGTTCATATCGGCTAAATTTACCTAAACAACTCGTAAAAATATCCGGTAATTACCTCATCAATCATATGATACAAATCATCCGGAATGGCATGATTTCGGATATCTTTGCGGTCCTTGGTGCTTTTGATGAGAAGATCAAATCAAAAATTAGTGATCGAGATATTGTAATTATTCATAATAAAGAATGGGAAGAAGGAATCCACACCTCAATCAAGTCTGGTATCAAGGAGATTCTAAATAAACAACTTTACAAGGCCGTAATTATCTTTGTTGTTGACCAGCCATTTTTAACATCAGAAATAATTAAAAAACAAATTAAGGAATTTGACAGGATTTCACCAAAAGTGATTGCGACAAGAGTAGATGGCGAACAGGTGAATCCGGTTTTATTTGCTAGAGATACATTTGAGGAACTGATGTATCTCAAAAGGGGGCAAAGTGGAAAAAACGTAATACAAAACAATCCTGTTCATTGGATTGATTCAGACAATCAATTATTACAAATTGATATAGATACACGGGAGGATTACAGGAAAGTTCTAGTTCAATTGACATCTTCTGACCCACTGGAAAAATAGCTGTTTAAAATATTTTCCGCTTCTTCATATTGTGTTGATTTTACGTGCAATTCAATCCCGCCAAGCGGAGTGGAAGTAAGCCCGTATGCTTGCCCAACGCTCCCTCCGTAATGAATGACCTCAATTCCGAATGACTTCAGATAATTAATAATTAATTGAGCATCCATAAATCCGGATGCTTTCCATAAGAGTTTATATTCCTCACTCATTTAATTTCTCCAATTTAGTTTTAATCCTGCATAACCTATGTTTAACAGCAGCCAGCTTTTTTTCAGATTGTTCTTCTTTTTTTGCTAAAAATAAAGCCTTTTCTCCAAAGATATAGGATTCTCTGAAATCCTTTTTTTTATGTTCATAGTACTTTGAGATCTCAATGCAGGAGGAAACATCACCTGCATTGGCAGCAATTTTCCAGAAGTGTAATGCTTTTTCCAAATTTCCATTTCTCTTTAACACATTGGCATATTTTCGGATATATTCCCTTGGAATCGACTCGTTATCCCATCTAAAATTTCCGATTTCGAAAACCTTTTCTGCCAATTGATAGTTTTGCCCTTTCCGAAGGATTTCCCCGATTGCCAATGTGTCAAGCATATTTTCTTTCTTAAGTTGTTTGAAATCTTCAGAAGCGTAAGTATTTAATAAACAAAATAGCTTGGCGACCGAAATAATATCCATCTCGTTGTGGTATGCAACACCCTTTAACAATTTTGCGTCTCCAGATTCAAGGTAATCAAAGTACATTTGCGGAACCAACCAACCAGGTATTTCCTCATCGGTTCTAACAATACCGAGGATATTTTTCTCTATATCACTCAATTTTCGAGATTCTAGCCGTAGTTTCCAGATGTTTCGGGCGATATGGAGCAGATCCAGGTGGATTAATTGATCAATAGAACACGAGGCTCCACTTATCAAGCTCCTGGATTTAATAATAGGCACATCAAAGGATTTTCCGTTATACGTAACTATGGTGCTGAATCTGGCAAGAAAACTGTCTAAATAATTAAGAAGCAGGATTTCATGCATGATGTCAGGAAGAATTAATTGTAGAATCTTCAAGCCTGTCCTTGTGAAATAACAAAGCCCTGCCATGAAGATAAAAGAACCTGCGCCTATACTCAAGCTGGACGTTTCCGTGTCAAGAAATACAAATTCCTCGTAAGTTTTCCATGGATTAGTATTAAAACGAAATAATTGAAACAGATTTGGGCTCAATTTAGGTTCTTTTAATGACTTTGAGCCAATTATTTTCCCGTAGGTAATCACTTTCTCAATTAGGAATATCTTCCTATTGTTTGCATATACCCATCTGCCTTCAAAAACATCATCAAGATGAATTGCATCCTTTTTCCTTTTTGCTATATCGGATGCTTTTTCAAATTGCAAACCGAGGTTTTTTAACTTATTCAGAAGGTCTTGCATTAGTATTTCTCCATCAATTTCTGAATTATTTCTCCAGCCGTATCCTTCGCACCTTCGCCATTTTCTCCGGAAGGACCGACACAAGAAGGACAACCATTCTCACAAGAACAGCGTGAAAACACTTGCTGGCATTGACGTATTACATCTTCCGCGATTGAAAACAACTTCGCCGATAGTCCAATTCCTCCTGGAAATTGATCGTAAATAAATACTGCGGGCAAATTGAAATTTATTTTTGAATTTGACTCAAAAAATGAGCCGATATCGGATGTATCACACATGAGATGAATCGGGGCCAGGTTAGAAAACAAATACGTAAATCCGCTTAAACCGCTACGCATGCGCACATTTCTTTCCGCGATTCGGTGGCAGTGACTGCATAAGGTGATCAGATTAGAAGGATCATTAGCCATTTGCGAACTAGAAAATGAACGGTAAGGCTTTATATGATGAACAGTGCGGTTCAGCAGATGATTCTATTACTGCTGGCGAGAATCCAATCGGCTACAAGATCTCATTTGAAAATCTGGATAAATTATCAATTCACTACGATTTACAGGAATGGTATGGCTTGGATGAGTATCAGCATGAGGTTCTTTCAGGCAATTCATCGGAGCAAATGTATCTGTCAAAATTTGGCTTTGAGATCGCTTTCCCATATGACATTCATTGGAATAATTATTGGAGGAATGGCCTTATTAAAGCGGGCGTCTCAGGCGCTCAATGGATAATCCTTTCCCCATCCTGGACATTTAAAAACAACGCAAACCATAGCGCTGGTTTACTGCCGGGTAGAGATCCATTAGCCAGCGACATAGATCAATTGATGAATCTAGTAAATGACGCAGGGATGCAGCTAGCGATATTCCCACAGCCTTATCTAGCACCAACTGAATTTGGATATTGGGAACAAGCTCCGTTGACTTACAACTGGTGGCAGGATTGGTTTGAGGATTACAGACGATTTATTCTAAATTATGCGGACTATGCTGAACTGAGAAATATTCCAAATCTGATTATCGGAGGCGATGGAATTGCTCCTGCAATTCCAGGCGGGTCTCTTCCGAACGGAGTTCCCACAAACCAACCTGTTGATATGAATGAGAAATGGCTTAAGCTGATTGAACAAGTCCGTTCCCGCTACCATGGCGTGCTTGGTTTCGCACTCCCCTACCCAATACGTTCTGAAGCTACCTCAGGAATCCTTTCAAATGTTGATGAGATTTACATAGAAATTTCCTCGCCATTAGCATCCAGTGATTCCCCTTCCGCTGGAGAAATTGAATCTCGAATGGGAAAATTCCTTGATGAGGAGATTTATCAGCTATACGCAACATATAGTAAGCCTGTCACGCTTGGAATTTATTATCCTTCAATAGACGGAGGTGCTTCTGGTTGCCTGAATTTCGGGAAATCTTGCGACCGGGTTATGATTGACAGCGATTCCAATGTCACGGTAGATGCTATAGAACAGGCTGACGTTTATCAAGGTATATTGCGAGCCGTTGTTCAGCGTCCATGGGTCTCTGGTGTATTTTCCAAAGGGTTTAACCCATCAGTGGCAGTTGTGGACACTTCAAGCTCAATCCACGGCAAGCCTGCGATGGAAGTAATCTCATATTATTTCCGAAACGCTCAATAGTTATTTCTATTATTTATCTATTCAGACAGTGAGGCTCTCTTTTTCATTTCAGTACGGAGAGAATTGATGTCTCCAACAATAAACTTTGTAGTTATGTAATAAAAGACGCCACAAATAATCCATGCAGAGGTACAAATTATTAATATGGCGGTTTCCCTTGGCCGTGGATTATTTGCGTTTCTTAAAGCGTCCGCAATTATTCCGGTTAGCAGCGGAGAGAGTGCTGCGCCGCTTGATTCAATAAAATATTGGATGGACATTGCAGTACTTCTGATCTCTGGAAGAGCGACATCGTTTACTGTAGATGTCACATTCGGAGAGGATATGGGTATTAACAGTGAAGTAAAGGCGAGCATTATTCCAAAAGCAGTTTTATTCTCAACGGGTATTTTTAAGGTAATAAATAAAAGCAGCGCGCCAACCAAGACCCCAAAAAGCGAAATGATAATACGACCTTGCCGATTCTTCTTGAAGAAATAATCTCCAAGTGCACCGCCCAGCGGATAACCCAACGCGAGAATTAGAATAGCTGGCGCCATGGTAAGCAATATATCAGCTTCAGCATATCCGCGTTCCTCAGCCAAGTATATAAAGATAAACGCGGTGATTGTATTCCAAGGAAATACGCCAAAGAACCCCTGAAGGTTCATCAGAATCAAACTTTTCTTTTTAATAACTGCTTTTACTTTGCCCCATTCAAATTTATAATTTCCTACCTTTTCTCCCGAATCAAACTCAGGTTCTGCAGTGCCCCTGGGCACGTCTTTAATAAAAAAGAAAATGATCACTGCGAGCACAATGCCCAAACTGCCCGTAATCAGGAAAATATTCCGCCATCCAAAGGAGACAGCAACGGTTGTTGCGAGAATTAAACCAGCCATATATCCAAGTGGTTGTGTCAATTGTAGCAATCCGTAGATCTTTCCGCGTACTTCTGGCGGAAAATAGTCTGCAATCAGACTGTATAAGCCTGGGTAGCTAGAGTCGTCAATTCCTGTTGAAGCACGGGAAATTAGAAAAATATTAAAGTTTGGAGCTATTGCACTCAACCAGGTTGTACTGCCCCAGATCAATGATGCCAGCGAAAGTAATTTGCTGCGGGTAAATCTGTCGTAAAGATATCCCCAAAGCGGATAAAAAAATGCGCCAACAACCAGGGCTGCTGTTGAAATGGCACCCCATTGTGTATCGCTAAGGTTATATTCCTCATAGATTTGAGGAGCCATAGGATTAATCAAAAGTTTATCAGTTTGATGCAGGAGCATGAATATGAAGAAGATAATTACTACTACCCAACGATACTTTGATTTCATAGTTTTACATCCTCCATTTTTCACTACTAGTATATCTACAATTTTCACACCAATACTTGGAAATTAATTTATCATAAATAGAAAGTCATAGTTAAATATATGTCCGAGAATAATACATTGCTTAATTCAATATTATCGAATAACTCTAAAAATTGGCACCAGGGAAAAAAGGATGCTGTCTATATAGATTTCCCGGATGAGCTTCATTCATCATTAAAACAGGCTTTATCCACAGCCGGAATTCATTCCTTATATACGCATCAGAAAGATGCCTGGGATTTCATTAAAAGCGGCAAGGATATTGTTGTATCAACCAGTACATCTAGCGGAAAGACTCTCTGCTACCAGATGCCTATCTTGCAAAATTTGATTAATGAACCGTCATCAACAGCTTTGCTAATATATCCAACGAAAGCTTTGGTTCAGGACCAATTATCGAAATTCCAAGATTTAATTAATAGTTTGTCTCGGTTTGACCCAGGAGCTGAAAACATTATTGTTGCGGTTTACGATGGCGATACACAATCTTCTCAAAGAAAGAAAATCAGACAAAGCGCAAATATCCTGCTGACAAATCCGGATATGCTTCATGTTGGGATTCTTCCGCATCATCCCATGTGGTCAAATTTTATTAAAAATTTGAAGTTTGTTGTAATTGATGAGCTGCATATTTATCGTGGTATTTTTGGGTCGCATTTCGCAAATGTTATAAGAAGATTTGAGCGCATTTTCAATTTTTATGGATCAGCGCCACGATATATTCTTTCTTCTGCGACAATCGCGAATCCAGAGGAATTTTGCAGCCGTTTAATTGGTAGGACAGTAACGGTTATTGGCCAGGATTCTTCTCCCCGTCCCATGCGTGATTACTATTTCATAAATCCACCAATTATTGACAAATCCCTTGGACTAAGGAAAGGGATGGTTGATCAGACTGTTGAAATTGCTGAAATATTAATCAAGAACAATATCCAGACTCTGCTTTTCGCTCGTTCCAGGAAAACTGTTGAATTTGCTCTGCTCGAACTCAAACAACGGTTGGGGAAAGATTTCAAGCTAGAAGGATATCGCAGTGGTTATCTAAAAAAGGAACGGCGAGAAATAGAAAAAAACCTGCGTGAAGGCACCAATTCAGCAGTAATATCAACAAACGCGCTTGAATTAGGCATAGATATGGGCATGGTAGATGCAGTGGTGTTAATGGGTTATCCCGGTACCAAAACATCTTTTTTCCAACAATCAGGCCGCGCTGGCAGACGAGATGTTGCTTCAACAGTCTTTCTTGTCGCGTCCCAATCCCCCATTGATCAATACGTCGTCAATAATCCCGAATTTCTTCACTCCGGTGATACGGATAACGCATTAATTGACCCTGATAATCCACTGATTATAATTGACCACATCAAATGTGCACTTTTTGAACTACCCTTTACGCCCCCTTACACTTTCGGAACTTTAAAAAATGTAGATGTAAGAAATTTTCTTGAAGTCTTGTGTTCAATGGGTATTTCTAGAAAAAATAATGACGAATATCACTGGGTTGCTGAATTTTATCCTGCTGGCGATATATCTATACGCAATATATCAAATAACCCCATCGCATTATACACTTCTGGAAAAATTGGAAAAACAAGAATTGGAGAAGTGGATTTTCAAAGTGCGCTAAAAACGGTCCACCAAGGTGCAGTTTACATTCATAATGGGGTGTTGTATCGATCAGAAGAATTGTCATTAGAGGAAAATCGGGCGCAATTGGTACTGCACGATGATTCTTATATAACTACGCCATTGAGCGAAATCTCAATTGAAGTTAAAGAGAAATTTTCAATACGAAGAAAACCTGAATTTACTTTCCACTTTGATGAGATTCACGTGATAGAACGCGTGAAATCCTACAAGAAGATTAATTGGGAAACTCGCGAAATTATTGGTACGTACAATCTGGATTTACCAGAGTTCAATCTGATAACAAAGGGTTTCTGGATTGGCTTTGGAGAAACATTTGTACAAGATTTATCAACAGATGATTTATGGACAAATCATCCGAATTACTATGGGTCTTCATGGTCGAAAAAACGAAAGAACATTATTAAACGAGATGGAAATAAATGCAAAGTATGCGGCCAAAACCTACAAGAAAGAGATTTGCATGTTCATCATATAAAGCCTTACCGTTCATTTTCTAGTTCGCAAATGGCTAATGATCCTTCTAATCTGATCACCTTATGCAGTCACTGCCACCGAATCGCGGAAAGAAATGTGCGCATGCGTAGCGGTTTAAGCGGATTTACGTATTTGTTTTCTAACCTGGCCCCGATTCATCTCATGTGTGATACATCCGATATCGGCTCATTTTTTGAGTCAAATTCAAAAATAAATTTCAATTTGCCCGCAGTATTTATTTACGATCAATTTCCAGGAGGAATTGGACTATCGGCGAAGTTGTTTTCAATCGCGGAAGATGTAATACGTCAATGCCAGCAAGTGTTTTCACGCTGTTCTTGTGAGAATGGTTGTCCTTCTTGTGTCGGTCCTTCCGGAGAAAATGGCGAAGGTGCGAAGGATACGGCTGGAGAAATAATTCAGAAATTGATGGAGAAATACTAATGCAAGACCTTCTGAATAAGTTAAAAAACCTCGGTTTGCAATTTGAAAAAGCATCCGATATAGCAAAAAGGAAAAAGGATGCAATTCATCTTGATGATGTTTTTGAAGGCAGATGGGTATATGCAAACAATAGGAAGATATTCCTAATTGAGAAAGTGATTACCTACGGGAAAATAATTGGCTCAAAGTCATTAAAAGAACCTAAATTGAGCCCAAATCTGTTTCAATTATTTCGTTTTAATACTAATCCATGGAAAACTTACGAGGAATTTGTATTTCTTGACACGGAAACGTCCAGCTTGAGTATAGGCGCAGGTTCTTTTATCTTCATGGCAGGGCTTTGTTATTTCACAAGGACAGGCTTGAAGATTCTACAATTAATTCTTCCTGACATCATGCATGAAATCCTGCTTCTTAATTATTTAGACAGTTTTCTTGCCAGATTCAGCACCATAGTTACGTATAACGGAAAATCCTTTGATGTGCCTATTATTAAATCCAGGAGCTTGATAAGTGGAGCCTCGTGTTCTATTGATCAATTAATCCACCTGGATCTGCTCCATATCGCCCGAAACATCTGGAAACTACGGCTAGAATCTCGAAAATTGAGTGATATAGAGAAAAATATCCTCGGTATTGTTAGAACCGATGAGGAAATACCTGGTTGGTTGGTTCCGCAAATGTACTTTGATTACCTTGAATCTGGAGACGCAAAATTGTTAAAGGGTGTTGCATACCACAACGAGATGGATATTATTTCGGTCGCCAAGCTATTTTGTTTATTAAATACTTACGCTTCTGAAGATTTCAAACAACTTAAGAAAGAAAATATGCTTGACACATTGGCAATCGGGGAAATCCTTCGGAAAGGGCAAAACTATCAATTGGCAGAAAAGGTTTTCGAAATCGGAAATTTTAGATGGGATAACGAGTCGATTCCAAGGGAATATATCCGAAAATATGCCAATGTGTTAAAGAGAAATGGAAATTTGGAAAAAGCATTACACTTCTGGAAAATTGCTGCCAATGCAGGTGATGTTTCCTCCTGCATTGAGATCTCAAAGTACTATGAACATAAAAAAAAGGATTTCAGAGAATCCTATATCTTTGGAGAAAAGGCTTTATTTTTAGCAAAAAAAGAAGAACAATCTGAAAAAAAGCTGGCTGCTGTTAAACATAGGTTATGCAGGATTAAAACTAAATTGGAGAAATTAAATGAGTGAGGAATATAAACTCTTATGGAAAGCATCCGGATTTATGGATGCTCAATTAATTATTAATTATCTGAAGTCATTCGGAATTGAGGTCATTCATTACGGAGGGAGCGTTGGGCAAGCATACGGGCTTACTTCCACTCCGCTTGGCGGGATTGAATTGCACGTAAAATCAACACAATATGAAGAAGCGGAAAATATTTTAAACAGCTATTTTTCCAGTGGGTCAGAAGATGTCAATTGAACTAGAACTTTCCTGTAATCCTCCCGTGTATCTATATCAATTTGTAATAATTGATTGTCTGAATCAATCCAATGAACAGGATTGTTTTGTATTACGTTTTTTCCACTTTGCCCCCTTTTGAGATACATCAGTTCCTCAAATGTATCTCTAGCAAATAAAACCGGATTCACCTGTTCGCCATCTACTCTTGTCGCAATCACTTTTGGTGAAATCCTGTCAAATTCCTTAATTTGTTTTTTAATTATTTCTGATGTTAAAAATGGCTGGTCAACAACAAAGATAATTACGGCCTTGTAAAGTTGTTTATTTAGAATCTCCTTGATACCAGACTTGATTGAGGTGTGGATTCCTTCTTCCCATTCTTTATTATGAATAATTACAATATCTCGATCACTAATTTTTGATTTGATCTTCTCATCAAAAGCACCAAGGACCGCAAAGATATCCGAAATCATGCCATTCCGGATGATTTGTATCATATGATTGATGAGGTAATTACCGGATATTTTTACGAGTTGTTTAGGTAAATTTAGCCGATATGAACCACCGGCAGCGAGCAATAATCCGGCAATTTTTCCGGCCATATTATCCCTCAAGTATGCCAAGTCCCTGTAGAATCATCTCTTCGGTGAAGGGAAATTCGTCAAACCAAACACCTGTTGCATTATGCAATGCAGCAGCAATAGCAGGAGCCAAGGGTATAAATGGCATTTCTCCCATTCCCCTGGCGCCTTCCGGTCCAAGTGGATCTGGTTCTTCAACGATTATTGAAACAGTTGTTTCTGGAATATCCATGATGGTAGGGATAAGGTATGTTGATAAAGAATCGGTTAAAACTTTTCCATCTATCTGAATAAATTTCTCAAGAATCGAATAGCCGGCTGCTTGTACTAAAGCGCCTTCTATTTGCCCCTTTACCTGAATTGGATTGATTGCTTTCCCTACATCATTTGCGCAGATTATTTTTATGATATTTACTTTTCCGGTTTCTTTGTCAACTTCAACTTCAACACTTTCGGCAACATAACCATATGCAAAGTTGGGGGTACATTCACCGGTTTCTTTATCATATTGTGATGTTTTTGGCGGTTTAAACACATATGCTGCATCTGCGGGCCTTTCTTTTTTCAGCCATTTTTCTTTTGCTTCCTTCGACGCACCAATGATCGCGTTACCTGCCATAAAGGTCATTCGAGACGCAGATGCACTCCCGGAATTATCTGTTAATGCTGTGTCTGAAGCGGTTAAAAGTACTTTCTCTAGGGGCACACCGATTATATCTGCGGCGATTTGGACGAATAATGAATGGGCGCCCTGTCCAACATCGGCTCCCGCATGGAAAAGTTCAACTTTATCAATATTTTTCTTTCCAATGATTTTCACTCTTGCCCAACAGCTCTCCGGTGCGCCAAATGAGAACCCTACATTTTTATACCCTGCGGCAAAACCAACCCCCTTAAGT
>Ga0255399_1044_pt1 | contig 11390 bp, 10 predicted proteins | sample ANMaggSSYBR01J13_FD_182115 | JGI IMG/M metagenome (GOLD analysis project Ga0255399, IMG submission 182115) | Sediment cell enrichment communities from methane seep in Santa Monica Basin, California, United Staets - ANME aggregate JGI... | ecosystem: Environmental > Aquatic > Marine > Cold seeps >...
GAAATACTACTGGCAGATGCTCGAAGCGGTAGCAAAAACCTACAAGATAAATCTGGATACGCCGGTTGAAGACCTCCCTGATGATCATCTGAACTTGATTCTGTTTGGATCAGGCGGAAATGAGTTTGAGATGAAACTCCGCGGCAGGAACAATCGCAGAACCACTTTGCTCACTTCCTGGGAGGGAGTAATCCCCAATTTAATGCGGCGCTTCCGGGAAACCTCCTCTGAATATATCCGCTCCCGCATCCAGGAATACATGTCGGACGCACACTGCCCGGTTTGCAAAGGTGAGCGTCTGCGGCCGGAATCATTGGCAGTCACTATTGATGGCTTCAATATCATGGAAGTGACCGAATGGCCGGTTGAGCGCTGTTTGGTCTGGATCGAGAAGCTGATGAGTAAAAATACCCACCTGAGCAAGCGTGACCAGATGATCGCAGAGAGGGTGCTCAAAGAAGTACATGACCGGCTTGGATTTCTTGTGAATGTCGGGCTGGATTACCTGACGTTGAAACGTTCCGCGGCAACCTTATCCAGCGGAGAAGCACAGCGCATCCGCCTGGCAACCCAGATCGGTTCCCGGCTGATGGGCGTCCTCTATGTCCTGGACGAACCCTCGATCGGGCTGCATGCGCGGGATAATGCCCGGCTGCTGCGGACACTTGAAGAATTACGCGACCAGGGAAATACAGTCCTGGTTGTCGAGCATGATGAAGAGACAATTCGTACCGCAGACTGGGTGATTGATCTGGGCCCCGGCGCCGGTGAACACGGGGGAGAAATTGTGGTCAGTGGACCTGTTGAAGAAATTCTTAAGCACCCTTCTTCACTGACAGGCGCTTATTTAACCCGAAGGCTGACCGTACCCATGCCGGAAACCCGACGCGAAGGAAATGGCAAGCACCTGACTGTGATCGGCGCTCGGGCAAACAATCTAAAAAATATCGAAGTCGAAATTCCATTGGGGAAATTTGTCTGTATCACCGGGGTGAGTGGTTCCGGTAAATCCACACTAATGATTGATGTGCTTTACAAAGCACTGGCACACGAGCTCAACCGGGCACACACGAATCCAGGTGACCATGACCGAATAGAAGGCACACAGTATCTGGACAAGATCATCAGTATTGATCAATCTCCTATCGGCCGCACGCCGCGGTCCAACCCGGGTACATATACCGGCGTATGGGATGAAGTGCGCAAACTCTTCACCAATCTCCCTGAGAGCAAAATGCGCGGGTATAGGCCGGGGCGGTTTTCTTTCAACGTCAAGGGCGGCCGCTGCGAAGCATGCAGTGGGCACGGTCAGCTGCAAATAGAAATGCAGTTCCTCCCAGATGTCTATGTGCCATGTGATGTATGCCATGGTAAACGTTTCAACCGTGAAACACTGCAAGTTAAGTTCAAGAGAATGACCATCTCCAACATTCTGGAAATGACTGTAGATCACGGAATGGAATTTTTCTCAAATATTCCCCGCATCGTCCGCCGGCTGCAGACGCTCCAGGATGTCGGGCTGGGATATATCCGCATCGGACAGTCTGCCACAACCTTATCGGGCGGGGAAGCCCAGCGCATCAAGTTATCCAAGCAACTTTCACGGCGGGCAACCGGAAAGACCCTATTCGTACTGGATGAACCATCCGTTGGCCTGCATGCTGCCGATGTGCATAAACTGGTTGAGGTGCTGCAGCGCCTTGTTGATTCCGGCAATTCGGTTGTGATCATCGAGCACAACCTTGATATCGTGAAAAGCGCCGACTATATCATCGATCTCGGGCCGGAGGGCGGCGAAGCAGGTGGGCAGGTTGTGGCTGCCGGTACACCGGAAAAAGTTTGTGAAGTAAAGACATCTTATACCGGCCAGGTATTAAAAGAATATTTTGCCGATTATTACAATAAAGATTGCTGAACCTTCTTGTAAAGGTTAAGAAATCCTTCCGGAATGAAAGGATTTCTTTATGATTTGGTCATTCAGAAAATGCGCAGCGGAAACCGTCATAATTATGCGCGACAACAACACTGCCAAGAAATGGGGGGGTATACCAACCGCGGTATGAGGAGCGAATTGGCTTCTCACTGGGACGCCAACTTCCTCCGCGTTCGATATGGAAATATCCTCTATCGGGACCGGTTGGATTTCTTCGTGGAGAGTTACTGTAGAAATCCGGATTATACCAATCAGAGACCCATTCCCATACATTACCAGCCATATCCAATGCGCCATACGGACTAGCGCCCAGCAAATAGCTGCCAACTTCTGTAGTATCACCTATGTAGCCGCCGAAATTTGCCAGGTTTTCATTGGGGAGCTCATTTCCCCAAGGGTACAATCGGCCATCCGTTCCGCGTGCGGCTTTCTCCCATTCCGCTTCCGTTGGCAAACGGCGCCCCGCCCATTCACAGTAATCCGATGCCTGGGACCAGTTGATATACAGCGCCGGGTAATTATCATATTCTGGATTTATATAATAATCATCCCTGGTAGCAGAATTTGTCCGCTTAAATGCGTAGGTCGCCTGTGTGGGTTTTTCGCATATGCCGGCTTGCTCACATTTGCGGTACATCGCGTTGGTCACTTCGGTTTGGTCAATCCAGAACGCATCAAGAAAGACCGTATGCACAGGCCCTTCATCCTTTTTTCCATCCACATAACCCATCTCAAATTTACCCTCCGGAACGTATAACAGGACCATTCCATCAATTGGGGATATTTGTTGTGCCCCAGGATCAAATCCTTTTGATTTATCTTGCAAAACAGAACACGCGCTTAGCAGCATGCATATTAAGAGCAGAGTGAATGATTTCTTCAATAATGGGCTCATTGTTTTCTCCGGTTACTCACAAAATATCATGGCAAATTATAAAGTACTGTTGCATGAGAATTTAAGCTTCTCTTGTACCCTTCTCCCGATAATTTTAATAAGGATTTATCCAGATATTAATCTAAAAAATAAAAGTCAAAACAGTTAGAAAAAAGATAAGAATTGACCGGGTTTTTTTCGTTTTATACTTCAATTTGGGTAATATAATGGAAAAACTACCCAAAAACGATCCGCTTATATATAATCAATATAAATCCCAAACATAATATGGAATCATTACACGCATATAAAGACTCGAATATCCTTTCCCTCCAGAATTACATGAGGGAGTTGGATGATTTTTATACGTTGTCTTTTTATCTCGGAGGGCATCTCATCCAGTTTGACCTAAAAAATGACTCCTATTGCTGGAATCTCTTTCCCTTACAATTGGCGCCAGGCTATTACAAGCTCTGCCTCCTGCTGCCATCCAAAATTAGTTACCAACCAATTAGCGCGTACGGGATGGTTTTCGCTCCCGGTGAAAAAGTCACAAAGCATCCGATCCGGAATCCACTCGGCTATGGTTTCCAAATTACACCTGCCATCGCTTCTGCCAATCAGTTTTTAACCTATCAAAATACAACGGATTTCAAGACCAATTTTGATGGTGTCCATCAGATTGGTGTGACAACCACATATTGGACAGAAGAGGTTTCTGCAACCATATTTGAAGTTATGCTCTTGAAGAAAAAGAAAGTATCGGAAATCTCAAGTTTCCGTCCGAACAATAATAAAGATTAATATTGAATTATTTCAATAAATTACTACCAAAAATATATTCCGAGATTCAAATGTGAAGATCCTATATTCTATGGGGCGGGTTGAATTTATATCTCAAGTAGGAATTAAAGAACATAATCGAATACTTCAGGTTTGGAAACAGTCACATCATTGAGAACAAATACCTTCTATCCATTTCGATATTCATGCGAATTAAAATAGCAAAACAGAAAACTTCAAATTTACAGAAGGATTGGCTCGTAAAATCCGAAACTTTATTGACAGTTCTATGTTAATGTGTATAATTGGACAAATTCCTACAGTAATTCATTTGAAAAAGTCAAGAAAAGAATGAAAACCAACGTGCTTTACCTGATTATCGTCATTATTAGCGCCCTTTTTCTTAAAGTAAAGGGCAAGTCAGGATTGGCGGATGGTGCAAGACCATAGCATTTTAGTAAAATAAAAAAAACGAAAACCAAAGCCATCCAAGGAAAAAGGATGGCTTTTTTGATTACTGAACATTAAAAATTGTTTAAATATCATCCTGAGACCTCTCTGGAGGAGGTGAGGCCTGTATATATCAAATCTATTTATTAAAAGGAGGTGTTGCTTCTAAAAAAAAACAGTATAGCAAAAGAAACATATTTTTTATTTGAACCAATTTTTTAACCAAAGGAGTTATATCTATGTCTGACAATAAAGTTGAAAGCACCAGACAACCCGTCTTGTCTGCCAGGCAGGTTGGCGTTGCAGCCGCGTTTGGCGGCGCAGCACTCGCACTCGTTCTCGCCGGCATTACTATCCCGATCCCAGGAACACCAGTTGTTACCGATCCGCGTGAAATCTTCACGACCATCGGCGCATCTCTGACCGGTCCAATTGGTGGTATCGTCGTTGGCCTATTGGCTGGAATCGCTGAACCCGGCATCCCTCTTGCCAGCATTCTTGCACATGTTGTTGGCGGTGTGTTCAATGGATTGGTATATAAGAATTTCAGCTGGCGGTTCAAGGACAATAAAGTTATGTCACTAGCCGCATGGGCAGTTCAAGTCTTTGCCTATTATGTTGTCGTAGTTGTACCACTCTTCGTGGTTGGTTTGATGCTCTTCTACCCGGATCCTGAATACGGCGGATTTTTCGGTTTCCTTGGGGCACTCGAAGCCGGAGCAATGCCGGAAGCAATACTTACAACCGTAGTCACAACAATCATCATGGCTGCACTTCCGGAAAGATACCGCCGTCCGCTCTGGTAAAAAATCACAACTTTCATTTTTATTCTCCAGGAACCTGTCTGCGAACGCAGACAGGTCCCTAACAGCGATAAGGAATTATTTTTAAATGGATCATGATATTTGTTTTAAGGATGTTAGTTTCACCTACGCAGGTGCAGACGCTCCCGCGCTTCGTGATTTAAATCTTTCAATAAGAACAGGCGAAATCATTCTTATGACAGGACCTGCCGGCAGCGGGAAAACAACCATGTGCTCTTGCATCAATGGGTTAATTCCACACTTCCATGAAGGAATTCTTGAAGGAAATGTGACTATTGGGGCCTACAACACGCGCAGAGTACGTGTTGGTGGACTTGCTTCAATCGTTGGCATGGTTTTTCAGGATCCCGAAAGCCAATTGGTGACAAATAGTGTTGCCGATGAGGTCGCATTTGGCCCGGAGAACCTGGGCATTCCGCGCGAAAAAATCAATAAACGCGTTCGAGAAGCACTCAAAGCAACACGCCTGACGGGATATGATGAACGGGAACCGCACTCCCTCTCCGGCGGCGAACAGCAAGCATGCGTTATAGCCGCCACCTATTCCATGCATCCAGAAATTTACATTATGGATGAACCACTCGCCAACCTAGACCCCCAGGGGCGCGCACAGGTATTGGAACTTGTCATCAACGTCGCAAGAAAATACGGAAAGACGCTGGTGATAGTTGAGCACGCATTGGAAGAAATTCTTCCATTTGTCCAGCGAGTGATCATTCTGGATAAGGGACAGATTGTCCGGGATGGGCCTGTTGAAGAAGTTCTATCGGCAGGTGACATCAAAGGCGTTTTCAAACGTCCGGACATAGTACGTTTGGCAGAGGAAATAAAACTGAACAGCTTCCCGATGAAACCCGAACAGCTTGTCCAGGAAATTCATAGTCAGTATCAACCCAAAGCATTGCAGGAAAGAATCAACCGGAAACGCTCAAATGGTGGGGGGAAAGAGGCAATCCGGCTTGAAAATGTAACTTTCTGTTATCAGGAAGGAATGAACGCGCTGTACGACGTCAGCTTGACAATCCATGAAGGTGAATTTGTCGCATTGATGGGCCGAAACGGGTCTGGCAAAACGACGTTGGTCAGCCACCTGATCGGGCTTCTTCAGCCTGATCATGGTACGGTCACTGTCGCGGGGAAAAACGTAGCTGATACGCCAACCTATGAACTAGCAAAATATGTTGGTTTCTGTTTTCAGAATCCCAACCACCAGATCGTTTCGTTTAATGTTCGTGATGAAATGACGTTTGGTATGAAAGCGCATGAAATTGATCCGGCGGAATATGATATACGCATCCGAGAAGCGCTTGAAACTGTGAAGATGCTGGATTATCTTGATACTGAAATATTTGACCTGGGGAAAGGCCAAAAACAACGGATTGCGATTGCATCAGTTCTGACACTTAAACCAAAAATACTGGTGATTGATGAACCAACTACCGGTCAGGATCCAGAAATGACTGATGAGATATTTGAAATTATCCAGGAATTAAACAGGAGCGGTACAACCGTTCTCGTGATCACACATAAGGTTGATTACGCTGCACTGTTTGCCCAACGGGCAATCGTCCTCGGCCGCGGCCTTTTGGCTTATGATGGCCCAATTTCAGATTTGTTGATGGATGAAGGTCTGATGCAGGCAAATTCTCTTGAACTGCCGGATATCACAAAACTTGCCAAGCAGCTTAGCTCTTATGGTGTACCTGCCAACACCGTCCACTATGATGAAATGAAATCCTATTTGAAAGCATTGGTGGAGGAATAAAATGGCAATTGAATACCAGAAAGGGAAATCCTTCCTTCATCAGCTGGATGCAAGAACCAAACTGCTGCTTTTTATTGGCGCAACCCTGATATCAATGGTCTTGATTGACCCTGTGATAATGGGCATCCTCTTTACCCTGCTTTATTTTCTGGGGAGAAAAGCCATTGATAAAGACCTGCTTAATACAAACCTGCGTATGCTGGTAGTTATCTTCCTGACTTTTTCCATGTTCCAGGTACTTTTTTTCACGCCGGATGATTCATATTTTCTTTTTTACTTGATTCCATGGAAAAACTGGATACCGGTAACTGTACAGGGGTTGGTTCGCAGCGTGGCAGTATTTTTCCGTTTTTTCATTGTGGTGCTTTCTGTACATTTGATGCTCTACACCACACCACCGGTGGAATTAGCATTGACAATCACCGAACGCGGCCAGGAACACAAAATACTGGAAAACGTCGGAATGATCATTGGGCTGGCTGTACTCTTTTTTGCCTCAAGTTTTCCTCGTGCGGCCGGAAGGGAAGCCTTCATCGGAATACAGGACACCCAATTGAAATTCGGCGCTTTGGGATTGATGAGCATTGCAGCCGCTTTTATTGTTCAATTGGTGCTATCCCACGGATTGCCCCCCGAAATGGGCATTGCGCTTACTTTGGGATTCGCCACAGTAGGCATTTTATCCAAGCAGACCGAGCAGATCACAAACGCACAAAAAGCCCGTGGTTATGATGTGCAACCAAAGAACCTCATCCGCCGCGTGCAGGTACTCACAGCACTACTGATCCCTATATTTTTAGCGACTTTGGAGCGATCGCAAGATATATCCATCGCGATCCTCTCGAGAGGTTTTGATTACAACATCGGTGCCCGAACATACCGGCGGCAGTTTGAATTTCAGAAAAATGATTTTCTAGTTCTGGGTGTAATCTTCGGGCTTATCCTTCTGGGATTGATTCTACAAAACATCGGGTTGAGCAGCCCGACAGAAGATTTAATATTAGGATTTATCCAATAACGCACTAAGGAGAGAATTATGGCAGCGCATCATCTGAGCGGAGACATCACACAACCTTTCTGGGACCGATCTGTAAAACCGCGTCTGGAAATTGACCCTGGCGATACAGTCGTGTTTGAATGTCCAGAACCCTGCGGCCAGGTAACACCTGAGTGGACGGATAAAGAACTGGCAAGCATTGATTTTGAACCTATCCACGCTCTGGTCGGCTCTGTTTTTGTTAAAGGAGCTCAACCCGGCGATGCCCTGCAAGTGGATGTGCTGGATCTTCAGCACCATAATTGGGCTTGGAGCGGCCACCTGCAGCACTTTGGACTGCTCGCAGAAGAATTCGACTTCGCCTATATACATCATTGGGAACTTAAAGATAATATATGCCATTTCGGCGTAAACAATATCACTGTTCCATTCTCCCCTTTCTGCGGGACGATGGGTGTAGCACCTGCTGAAGATGGGCGCCGCGATACTATCGCGCCCGGATTTAATGGCGGCAATATGGATATCAGGGACATGGGCGCCGGTTCGAGAATCTGGTTTCCGGTTTATGCGGAAGGCGCGCTATTCGCTTGCGGCGACTGCCATTCCGCTCAGGGCCAGGGAGAACTTTGCGGCACGGGCGTTGAGTCACCCATGACAGTTACGCTGAAATTTGATGTCGTCAAAGACAATGGCCCAAAAGAAGTTCAGTTCTTCAAGCCCAGTCCGGTGCACCCCAATGACAGCAAAGGTTTTCATGTCACAACAGCGAATGGACCAGACCTGTATGCCAATGCGCAGAACGCGGCACGCTATATGATCGACTGGATTGTTGATAACCACGGCGTAACTCGCAGCCAGGCGTATGTATTGTGCTCTACAGCAGGCGACCTGGTCATATCAGAGATCGTGGATGCACCCAACTTCATCGTGTCTCTCTACATGCCACTGGGCATTTTTAAATAGAATATTTTCTCGGCTTCACAGCTGCTCCAAGAAAGTTGGCTTTTCAAGCCAACTTTCTTAATAAAAACACATAATTTGTAAATAATATTCCACTTGTTAAACAATATGCTATTTGTTATCTGCTCGCTTCTGCCAGGCATTGATATCCTTCTTATCTGCCGAGGTCGCGGTTCCTCCATGCCCCTGAACCGACATTCCCCCACAGAGATTCCCGATCCGCAGCGATTCTTTCATAGAATAATCATTCAATTGCCCGTATAGAAAGCCGCTGTTGAAATTATCCCCGGCACCAGTGGTGTCAACTATATCCACATCAATCGCCTTCTCATACAGAGTTCGCTCGCCTTGCCGGCACAGGCATCCGCTCTTCCCATTCTTGATGATCACAATAGGTACGAACGCGGCCAATTTTTCCGATGTCTCTTCCATATTCTCACAGCCGGCCAACTGCTTTGCTTCCGCTGCGTTTGGAGAAAATACATCCACAGATTCCAAGGCATCTCTTATCTCCGGTTCATCCAGACTTCGGTCGTGTGCCTGGCAGTCCATATACACTTTCGCCTTCACAGAGCGGGCAGCAGTAACCAGTTCCTCTAAAGCCTCTCCAGCAATTAGATGCGTTAGAAACAACCACCGCGGTTGAATTTTATGCAGAATTTCCACGTATGGCGGTTCAGGGATGGGGTCTACATAACTCAGGAATGCACGTTCTTCCCCAAAGGAGAAGGCCGTGGTGATTCGCAGAGACGGATGCGGAGAGTCTGATAAATAAGTGCCGTCCACCCCCTCATTCAGCGCTTCGGATTTCACCCACTGGCTGAACACATCCGAGCCAAAAACGCACGGCCAAGCAACACGCACACCTAACCGCGTCAAGGCAACAGCAGGTGTGTAAACGCCGCCCGGGATGAGATTAAAGCTCCTGGCATATACCTCATGGCCGAGCCGGGGAAATTCGGGTAGATCGCTAAAGATCAGGTCACAAAAATAGCGTCCAACGAGGAGGATATCCCACTTCTTATTCTTTATTGATTCCATACTTGTTTTCAATTATTCATGATGATTGTATGTGATGAAATTAGAAAGTAATCAGGAGTGATTTTCATGAGAAGTCTATTTGTTTGAATCTCCCCGATCTTCATACGAAAACACCAATCCGAGATGATCCAGAAAAGACAAGGCTTCCGGTAATGAGGCCCGGGTCTCCTCCAGTTTTACTTGCGAAGGAATAATCGTGTAGTTTTTTGCACCAACCAGGTTAGCTTCAGTCAGATTCGCGCCGCGGAACTGGCTGCCCTGCAGGTCAGTTCCCCGGAAATCCGCGCCGCTTAGATCTGCTTCAGAGAAATCAACTTCTCTGACAGAGCAATTTAAGAATTTGACCTTATACAAACTGATCCCCATGAAAGTGGAGTAATCAAGAGCACAATCGGAAAAATCGATTGCCTCGATCAATTGATGCGCGGCAAATGTCCGCCAGGCGGCTTTGACCCAGTTCACACCAACAACTTTGGAGGATTTAAATTTCACGCGGATAAACACGCTGCCATCCATTTCCGCCATCGCCAGGTTGCAGTTTACAAAAATACAATCAGAAAACCTGCAGAATTTAAAGACGCTTTCATGAAAATCGCATTTTTCAAAACGGCAATCAAAAAATACCTTTTCCCTTATTATCTGATGAGGGAATTGGATATTTTTAAATTCTTCGATTTCGAAATAATCTTCTTTAAAAACCCTTTTATTCATTTCAATTGCATTTTAACCATTTAATAAAACAATGGAATCTTCTCCAAATATCTGCCCCGATGATATGCCCATTTCCTCCAGCAGCCTGGGTGGAACCGAGATATCCCCCAGATACAGGTCACCTATATACTTCTGTGTTTCCTTGGCCATCATCCCGGCCTTTGGCAGCGCAAGTGTGAGCGTTGCGTCTGCCTGGACGCAAGCGCCTGGTGCGACGCCGGTATCCGCGTCCAGACCAGACGGGATATCCAGCGAGATCTTCAATGCATCCTGGCTGTTGATCCAGTTGATCCAATTTGCGTATTGATCGCGAGGTGCGCCCTTCAATCCATACCCAATAAGGGCATCCAGCAGTAAATCGAATCGCTGCTCAGGCAGCGAATCAATCAGGGTTACTTTCATTTTCCGCAAGGTTTGCAGCTGGTGAAGCGGAGCGCCTTTGAGTGTATTCGCACCCACAGCCAGGGCGACGGTTACCACCGCCCCGCGGTTGGCTAAATGCCTGGCAGCTGCCATTCCTCCCCCGCCATTATTCCCGCCGCCGCATATTACTAATATCCGCCTGCCATTGACTGGTCCACCAAACCGCCGGCGGCTCAATTCAGCCAGGTTTCTCCCAGCATTTTCCATCATCTGCAGCAGGGAAATACCATATTCTTCTATCATCCGCCGGTCTACTTCTATCATTTGTGTTCTGGTTACCACAGGCACATTTTTCTTCATGGTTTTTTCTCCGGTCATACAGACAATTAAATATTATTAGACTTGATTACTTAATATTAATTATATGAGTGCGTTTCTAATATTTATATTATGAATGATTCAGTGTAAATGCCTTAATATTTTTGTAAACTATTATCACTCATGAAAAAAGATCACAAGAACACGAACAAGCTGATTGAAGAAACCAGCCCCTATTTACTGCAGCATGCCCATAATCCAGTTGATTGGCACCCCTGGCATCAGGAGACCCTGAATAAAGCACAAGAGGAAGATAAACCATTTCTGATCAGCGTCGGCTACGCTGCCTGCCACTGGTGCCATGTAATGGC
>Ga0255399_1046_pt1 | contig 11217 bp, 11 predicted proteins | sample ANMaggSSYBR01J13_FD_182115 | JGI IMG/M metagenome (GOLD analysis project Ga0255399, IMG submission 182115) | Sediment cell enrichment communities from methane seep in Santa Monica Basin, California, United Staets - ANME aggregate JGI... | ecosystem: Environmental > Aquatic > Marine > Cold seeps >...
GATGCATAATAAGGTTCAGTCATTTTTATGCAAGAGGAGCACTTTAGCTAGTGTAATACTTATTAATCATCAAAGAACTTGTAATGTATAAATTACCTCGTAGAATAAATTACGGATAATTAAAAGAATCCATACAGTGAATACCGAGCATTTTTTCGCCGTTGGTTTTTGGATCATAAAAGAAAATGAAAAACCACTGAAAAGCTGCGTTCTTATAGAGAAAATTTAAGGCGATGATATTTCTAAAAACTTGGTTTTGAAAAAACAAAATGACAAATATGATGCGTATTTTAGTTTGTATGATTATCAAGAATTCCTAATTAATAGAATAACAAAGCGCCACGGATATGATATACGAAATATAAATAGTCATGATGTTGAAAAGGTAACTGACGTAATAAAGATTATTGAAAAGCATATAAAAAACAACAAAAAATACAAGTGGATATTTTTGTTTTTCTTGGCAACTGCTTATTTTGAAATTAACTACTATGACGAAGCATTGGAATACGCAGAAGCTTGTCTCGAAAAAAATCCATATGATTATCGTTCAAGCTTTGCTATTGCTACCCTATATAGAACAATAGCGAAATCAAAAGAAGATTTCGAATATTTGAAAAACTTACAAGGCGGAGATGAATTTTATTCATTTTACAAGAATGAATTTTATAATTTTGATAGAATTAAACACTTGCGAAAGAAATTGAGTTTATCTAGAAAAGAATGTCTTGAAAAATCCTTATCTTTTTTTGAAAATTGTAAAAGCAGACTAGTAGACAATTCAAGAAAAAATCCGTGGTTGATTCTATTATTTATCATGTGCAACACGAACTGGCAATGCTTCCTTTAGAAAATAAATAACAACAAAGATTTCCAAAACATCTCTTATAGACAGATTTGTAAGCTTTCGATAATGTCTGTTATGGGAACTATGTAGATTATCTGGAAAGAAGTCAATCTGAGAAAATATTCACACCTATCAAATTTACTTCAATTGATGTTCAGTAACTCCAAAAATATCGAAACAAAGATTTGGATATCAAAACTTATAACTACCAATATCATTTTCTTCTGGAAGTATTTCAAATTTGGCTGATAGTCTTTTATAATAAGTTTGATTTGAAGTTTTATTTTGTTGGATATATTGAAAGAGTTTTGCTCTTAGCCATCGCAAAAATATTTCGATTTGCATTTCAAGATAAAAGCATTGCATTTTTATATCAACCGCATAAATTTAATTGACAATTTATAATAGTTTAAATTATAAAAAATTTGGTGAATGATGAAGGATAATTTCCAATTGGGTAAAGAAAAAAAGATATTCGATTTCCCCAGTGGTTTAAAGGCATATGTTAAATATATTCCGTACGGATTATTCTTAAAAGTCTGCATTAAAGTTGAAAAAATACCTGAAAACTTGAAGAAAGACAAGTTTTCTAAGCTTTTGGTCTCGTGCGTTTTACGAGAAAATGAAAAAACAACAGATTTGATAAGAAATCTTACAGAAGAAGATAGCCATGCATTGCTACAAATAATTATAGATGATTTAGGTTACAGAGAAGAATTTCAATTATCAGATGAAAAATTAACTATCCAAGAACGATTGTTTATTGCGCATATCAATGAAGAGAAGAAGACGACAGAGTCTATGAAAAAGGCATTTGATGCATCAAGTATTTCACATAATATGTTGAATGAGTTAAATGCCACCGCCCGATTTTTTGATAAAAGCAATACACTGTATGAGTCAATAAAAACTGCTTCAAACACAGCGAGTGCTATCAGATCTGTTAATTCGGTGATTTCATCATACATGAATCACAATAATATTGATATTATGCCTAATTCAGAAATTTTCGCAAAAAATATTAGTTCAGGAATTGCGGCTTTAGCAGCTTCAGACACGATAACGAATTCGTTAACACACTATTATGAAGTCTCAACTTCTATTAAAAACCTTGCCGAAATCAATTCCGAAATAATAGATAAGAGTTTCTTTAAAGTTTTTTCCAATATAGTTGATATATCGGAAATATCTGCGGTCAGATTTAATGACTATACAGAAATTAGGAATAATTTTCAAAATACGTCATTAACTTTTGTAAACTCAATCCAAGCTCATGGACGAAGATTTGAGGAATTTTATAAGGATGTACCTAATTCGAAAGGTGATTACACAAAAAATGAACTTCTTTACCCTCCCGCCAGTTTTGTATCTGCTTCTGCTTCTTTGCATGCGTTAGTTGATGGAAAATTCATTGATTTTTATGGGAAGGTAAGTTATAGTGCAAATTTAGAGTTGGAAAAATTACTTGATGATTTCAATCCGATGTATAAAAAATATCTATTGGGTGCAAGGTCAGTACTTTCAACTCATCATGAAGATTGGCCAAGGCATTTTTCTGTTTCATGTAGAAAACTTTTGTCAACTTTGTTAGCAGAATTGGCTCCATCGACAGATGTATGGAATTGGTCGGCAAACAAATCAGAAGATTTTCAGTTAGATGATAACAAAAACCCTAATTCAAAGAGACCAAAGAGGAAAGCTAGAATCAATTACATTGTTGACAAACACCCAAATTCTTATTTTAGAAATTTCATAAGAGCGGATTTTGACGGAATTATTGCTCGATTGGATTATTTTAGTAAACTTACTCATGCTGAATATTCGAAACTTCTACCTGAATCTGCATTTTTTACTTTGCAATCAATCGAATGTTTTATTTTTCATATATTGAGTGGAATCAAGGGAGATAGATTTATCCTACAATGATATTCTTGCTATTAGAATCATTGTAACTTTTTAATTATTTTCTTCCGTATCTTATTTGTACAATTATCCACCGGACTAGCTTTTCTAAGCGCCATTTCACAGTCTGCTTTCACTATTGCCATATATCGCTTGATCATTTCTATAGAAGAGTGACCAAGGATTTTTTGAAAAGTATAAATGTCCCCGCCATTCCTCAGATACTGAATCGCAAAAGTGTGCCTGAAACGGTGCGGATAAACATTATTGACTTCTGCATTTTTCCCTAAGCTATTCAATACCTTTCGTAGAGAGTGTTTGTACTTTGGTCGACCTTAGTTGGGTGGTAGGCTGACACCGTCAGCAGACCTTGCTATAATCAATCCTTGAAGCGATTTCTTGAGTTCCATAGATGAGTCCTGCGGTTGTTACTGTCCGAGACAATAGAATAAAATGGTGGTTCTAAAAATCTTTTTGTAATTCTATTGTGGTTAGGCTTTTCGTACTAATGCCTTACCTGATTTACTAACCAGTTCATTTATTCTTAATAAAGTTAAATTAAGGCTGACTCTGGTTTTTCAGGAGCTCCGAATTCAACATATATTTTCTTGTATTCGTCTATGGTCACTTCATGGTACTTTGACTTGACCGCTGCTATACCTTCTTTTGTATATTCATTTGTAATTATTAATCTCTCACTTCCATCTTTCGATTTATATCTACTGTGTGAAGTGTAATATCCAAATACACCAGGAGCACGTACATTTACTGGCAACCTGATAATGACAATAGGCAAACTGACTTTCTTAGGCAAAGGTTTTTGCTCATGACTTTGCTCCCACTTAGCAATGGCTTCTCTTTCCTTCGCCTCACCTTCAGCATCGACGCGGATTATCTTAAACCTGCTTTCCACAATATCGAGAAATTCTTGTAGAGCTCGAGTGCCTTGGTCTAATCTATCCTCAAATGTAATATCGCAGTAGTTCTTTTCGTATCCCACAGTGTAGGGTGTGAAGCCGTAATAGAAATTACTTATACCTATAGACGCATACAATTTGCTATAGAGTTCATTGCTAAGTTTTTTAAGCGCAGGTCTATTTTCATTTCCACCTTCAATATAAATAATCATGTGTTCTTCCTCCTCAATTTATACTTCCAGTATATACTTTGATTTTTAAATATCAAAATCCAAAAAATAGTACCACTCATAAGAAGATAATTTTAAGATTGGCAGAAAATTCACAAGGTGTTTGATTCCCTAAGGTATCATGGGCGTTGCACCACGGTTGCACCATTTACATAAGTTCTTCATGGGTGCTATTCTTGTATAGTCCATAGGCATATGGCGTCTTTAGATCCTGAAATAAGGTTTTTTCCGTCAGGTGAAAAAGCCAAGTTCGTCACAATGCCGGTGTGCCTCCACAGTGTGTCCAGCAGGGTACCATCCGCGACCTGCCACAGACGAATTTCTTCAAGCGATCCTGAAGCCAGCGTCTGTCCATCGGGCGAAAAAGCAATGCTGCCCAGTAAACGCGTGTGGTGCTCTAACGTGTGCATCAGTTCACCATCTGAGACCCGCCACAGGCGCACGGTACTCTCCGACGCTGAAGCCAGCATCTCTCCATCAAGCGAGAAGGTCAAGCTTGTAACCCCTGTGGCGTGCCCTACAAGCGTGAACAACAGTTCACCATCTGAGATTCGCCACAGGCGCACGGTATTATCACGCGCCCCTGAAGCCAGAACCTGTCCATCGGGTGAGAAGGCCAAGCTGTAAACCGGCCCCTCCAGTGTGTGGAGAAGGTCACCATATGGGACTCGCCACACCTGCACAATTTCATCTGACCACCCTCCAGAAGCCAAGAACTGCCCATCGAGTGAGAAAGCCAGGTCAGAAACCTCATCGGTGTGCCCCATCAGCGTGTTCAGTAGTTGACCATCTGAGACCCGCCATAGGTGCACGAGGCCACCAGGAGTTCCTGAGAGGCCATCCCGGGTTCCTGAAGCAATAGTCTCGCCATCGGGCGAAAAGGTGATACTTTTTATCCTCGAATCTGTAACCCCCTCCAGTGTATGCAGAAGATTACCATCCGCGACCTTCCACAATTCCACAATATTACTATCCGAATACCCTCCTGAAGCTAATGTCTGTCCATCAGGTGATAATGCCCCGCTCAACAAATTCTCTGTGTACTCTGTCAGCCAACACTGTGAACGAAGACCTAGATCTAGTTCATTTTCTTTAAACAAACCATCCTGAAGATCCGCATATTCTATTCGGCTGCCGGTCATCCGGGTTTGCTCCTTAGGAGCCGTTTGGGGAAAGCCTCCAGGTTCAGATCCTTTGAGGGTTCTAGACATTAAAATTTCTCCAGTACGCGCTTCGCGCACTTGCACATCCATCTCAATACGGTAACGGGTAATGGAAGGTCCACCTATGTAAGCTTGGCTGCCAAGTTTTACTTCTCGCCTATCAACAACAACAACCAACTCGGTCTCGCTCACCGATGATGGCAGCCATTCAGGCGGGAGCTTGTCATTCCATATAAAATACGGCTCACCGGATGCGTCTAAAATGATAAAACGGTGCGGGCCGGGAACATCAGGATTATATTCACCGGCATCTGGCACCCCCTGCCCGCTGGCAACCGGCGCCATGGCTTTGAATATAGAAGAAAGGTCAGGTGTGGGAGTGAATTCCGGCGTGGGAGTGATTTCCGGTGTGGGTGTTTTGGTTGGAATTAGGTCATTTACAGCATGGGTTGACGCGTCTTCAGGTGTCTGTTTTGATCGACTCAAAAGAGAAAATGGAAAACTGATCAAACAAATAAGAAAGTAAAGGCTTAAGCAAACTAAAATGGTTTTACCGACACAACCACGCTTGCGAAATATTTCTTTCCATCCGGTGAAGAACCGATTGACAATTTGCATTGTTTTCGTCTTGAGGTTTTGCATTGTTTTCCTCTTTTGCAGGTTGCCTTCCAATCATTATTAATTATACAGGTTCTTAATTTGTAGTGTTTGTAGAAAGCATTACTGAATAATAACTATTATGTCTTTATTTTATATAAAACAGGAAGATATCCAGCCCCTTCTAATATTCAAAACATGAAAAATGTATTTTCTACAGGAACATAAATATTATTAACCAAAAATATATGAAAATCTTCTTTCGGAAGTAGAAGAATAGAAAATAACCTACCGAACATTCTGTAGCGCACCCCTCATGAATTTTCAGTAAAGCTTGAAAGAGCCTACTTATGAGTGGTACTAAATTTAGGGGCTTGACAATGAACCTTGATTGTGTGGGGGCTGACGTTGTCAGAAGTCCTTGCTATAATCAATCCTTGAATCGCTTTCTTGAGTTCCATGGATGAGTCCTCTGGTTCTTTTGATTTTGAACCGCAGGACACAATCTCTAATGGAATAGGGGGGAGATGAGGTTTGCAGTGGGCGGAACAGGGCTCGAACCTGCGACCTCATCTGTGTAAGAGATGCACATGCCCGGAACACTGGCGCTAATCTCTGTAGAGCCGTATGGTAGGCGGAAAGTATTGTCAACGTTATAGAGTGCCTTTAGTGGGTAATCAGTATCATATTTAAGAGTTGAACCTGCTTCACCAGGCCCCATTGAATCGTTGTTATCCATTAGTGGGTATACACGTACATGGATAACTTAATATTAATGTACCCACACAAAGTCTTTGAGTTTCACTTTAATGTAAACTTTATACGCGTCTATTTCTGCCATGTTCACACAACCATGTGAAACAGGAGTGCCGAAGTCGTTATGCCAATACGCTCCGTGTATTGCAAACTCGTGGTGGAAGAAAATTGCGAAGGGCACATCGAGACAATACCAGCCTCTACCCCACATTGGATATTTAGGGCGCATGTAATAAATGTTATAGGTACCTTTTCTTGTCGCCGCACTCTTGCGGAATGCTGAACCTGGTTTACCTGTGGATACTCTATACGCATCTTGTATTTCCCTGCCTTTATAAAGATAAAGTATCTGTTCTGCCAAAGATACTTCTATCCAATTACTATCAGCGTTTATATTTATTAGTATTTTATCTGGAATATTTACAGTATGCTGATAGGGTTTAGCCAATAAATGAGATGCCTGATTTTCTATTCTTTCTAATTTTGTATAAATCATGCAAAGGTAATATGATTATCTACAACCCCACTCACAGCTATCATTGCTCGCTGCACAGCGTTCAATACGATACAAATCACAACTACCATTGTTATATAAGTATTATAAGACGAGCTTATGCTTTTAAGGTACTCACTGCTTTTTGTGTTTAAAGGGAATTTCCTTGTGTCGTTCTTTCTCCTTTTCTTATTAATCCTCTACTTACTAATGGTTCGGATAACCCTTGGTTTTTGTGCAAGGAAATATAGAAATTTTGTAAATCTAATTTCGTAATAATAGCTGTTTCCTGATTGTTTAAAAAACTAATCATTTTATTAATACCATACTCATTATCCTTGGCTGTGTGGAGGCTGACGCTGTCAGCAGACCTTGCTATAATCAATCCTTGAAGCGATTTCTTGAGTTCCATAGATGAGTCCTCCGGTTCTTTTGATTTTGAACCGCAAGTACACAATATCTAATGGAATAGGGGGAAGATGAGGCTTGCAGTGGGCGGAACAGGGCTCGAACCTGCGACCTCATCTGTGTAAGAGATGCGCTCTAACCAACTGAGCTAGAGGGCTCAATCTCTGCCTATTTCTTCAAGAGATGCATACTAAGGTTCAGTCATTTTTTTGCAGGAGATGAGTCCTGCGGTTGGTAATGTTCTAGACAATGCAGGAGTAATGAGTTTAGATAATTATTATCAGTAATACTTTTTCCAAATTAAAATTACGCTTCAAATGATTGGCGCAACAAACTAAACAGGAGGAAGCTCTTCCTGGATAGGTCCTTTTAAGTAAGAAGCATATTGTTTTATTGCTTGGCTCATAAATGCTTCAGTCAGCTGAATTTGTTTTATATCTATTGCTTCACGTAGGTCTTTAAACCATCGCATTCTGATAAATTTGTCTGGTCGAAGAAAGTCAGTAGCTGAGACAGGTCTAACTTTAAACATTATATCCATTTCCCTCCAAAATCGGTCTATTATTTTGAATTCGAATCTGTCCCTACTTTGTTCTGTTGTCCGAGTTTGGGACCTAAGTAAACTAATTATCTCTTCAAACATTTCGGAATTTGACCTTTGTTCAATAGATGAACTAATTTGGTTTGGAATTTTCTCAATCATCTTCTCAAAATCTTCCCAATATTTCTTCACAGCATCCTCAAGAATAGATAGCTGAATATCAAGCTCATTATTTTGAATAGATAATTCTAGCAATTTTCGTAAGATTTTAATTGTTCCATCCTTATCGACATTTTCAGAATTGAACTGAGCTAGCGGGCCAACTATGTCAGTAGGTTTATTCTCGAACAGATAAGGAACCACAAGAGAATTGTCAACAAGTTTTGAAAGGGCTCCGGCTTCAAAATGAATCCATTTTGAGTTTAGATTATCCTTAGTTAAACAGATTATTCCAAAATCCGTCTCTTCTAATTGTTTAGCAATATCAGCGCTCCATCGAGCGCCTGGCTCAATACCTTCCGAGGACACCCAAGTATTTATTGTATTAATACATCTCGGGAGGAGCCAATCCAATGCTTCAGCAATTACCTTGCTTCTCTCTCCAGACCAGCTTATGAAAACCTTCATTCTGACCCTCCAGATACCAACTTTTATTAGATTATATAAAGGCTAATGCTCAAGAGCAAGTCTAATTCTCTCCTTCCAGGATACATCTACCGAATTAACAATAGAAAATCCTAAACGGAAAATAAAAAAATATATACTGCCGACGTAACTGACGTTGTTTTGGGTGGTTTTGGGGTGTCCGCAAAAAACACAGGGTAAAATTTTCTAAAATTAGAAAATAATGTTCTCGTATCCCCGGTATTTTAAAGAAATAATCTCATTTGCATTGAAGAGAACGAAGGAACTTTTTGACGTTGATGAGAAAATCAATTACAAGGCTCTTATATTGATTATCTCCCAAATCTCTGGTGTTGGTTTTGCTTTTTTAGTTGGATTTGAAGATATTGCAATTGGGGAAATTATTCTTCGTGTTTGCATAACATTAAATGGTGTAATTATTTTCGGAGTGGTTTTTGTTATTAATTGCCTAATTGCTCCATACAATATAATTAGCGAAATTAAAAACCATCAACTGGAAATTGAGAACTTAAGGGATAGCATTCGTCTTGGGAAAATAATCGAAGACGATTATGTGGGAATTGAAGTAAAGAATAACCACCCAACAGAAACATTCATCGGAAGATTGTATTTAATCAATATTCCAGAAACGGATGATATTAGAAATCCAATCTTGCTGCAGACAAAAGAAGGGAATGAATCCCACGTTGATATCCCTAGCAATATTTGGCAAACTTTTATTCTTGCATCAAAACCATATAATGACATATTGGAAATCGCTGGGATTATAGGAATCCCACGTGATTTACCTTTCGGAGAAGTAAATTTAATTACCAAGCTTAGCGGGACTTTCACAAATATCGAAACACCCGTTTCTATTGAATCGTATTGGCGCCTAAGATTTTCCGATGAGGATAATTCTTTGCAGCTTGATAAAATTGATTGAAGGGTATACTGCTTTTCATATTTTCTATTAAGCAGATAAGTGTTTTCTTTTTATGACCTCAAGAATTGTACGCATTAAATTCCTCAAAGATGAATATGGCTGCATTAAATCCCCTTTAGACTCTTCATAGACCTCATCCATGACTTCTTCAAGTGGAAAATCGTAAGCAAGGTCAGAAATTAAGAGAGCATCTGCAATCCATTCATCAATGTTTTTCTCTTCAGGCTTAATGTCCCAAAGTTGTATTGTTTTTTCTATAATAGATTTCACCTCTTCATCCATATACTGCAGTTCCTCCTCTAGATTAAATAATATACGGCCTTCCTCTGCAGATGTTTGATGATTCTTTGAAGAAAGAGGACTAATTCTCTTTTTTGTATCTTTATATGTATCTTTGTGTAATAAATCCTTACATGTTGCTGTAAGTTCCTCTAACAACCCCTGTTGAATATTTTCATAGCTACTCTCCACGTCGGCATGGTCATCAACTGAAAGAAACATTAAGTATGAGGGAATGTAGGAATGAGTACTACCTTTTACGCTTGGTGTTAAATCAATTAAATATCCTGCTTCAATTAAATCCTTGATGGCGATATTCACAGTTGTCCTAGATTTGTTAATTCTTTTCCCTATGTTTTCTTGCGAGGCCCAACAGTATCCATCATCCATATGAGAATATCGATATATAACCCCTAGCACAGATGCTGCGGTCCATCCAACAGTACTGGCAGCAGAATCAATGACTGGTGTAAAGCCTGGTAAAGGACCGTATTCTTTCATGCTGATAGATTTAAGTGTTGGCAACATTGCCAAAGAATATTGGGAGAACGGGTTTGCCACCCGTTCATCCCCGCTACCGGTCTTTTAGTAAATGGTTCTAAAGGCAATGTGTCAATGTTTATCTTCTCAAAGTAAGCCCTTGAAGATTGGATGGTTGAATTGAAGTCAATCATGCAGCCAATCCGGTTAATGGTGGCCGTTTCGGTTTTCCCTCATCTTCAATTTCCCAATACCTGAGCGGAAGGGCTATTTGAGTTCCGTGACCTCTTTCAATACGAAATCCTTTTTCAAGGAAAACTTCCATTGAAACACTGTATTTTCTGCTTGCATCTAAGTCATTAATGATTATTCTCTTTATCCCCTGTTCCTGCAGTCTGAGTGTCAAAGACTCATCGTTTGCCCATGCAGGCGGGAATTGCAGTTGATGAAGTCTCCCTCGGACACGTTTGTGGAATTCTTCCCCCTCTGTGTACCCAATCCTACGACCGTCATCCAGATATTCAGGTTGTCTTTCGTTACTATTCTTGCTATTATTTAAATTGGTGAGTTCCTCATTTGCGGGGGGCTTACCTGTTTCCCGCCCGCAGTTACCGCTGCGGGCTTTTTCTTGCTTATTTTTCATAGTACACCTCCTTAAAATAAAAAATCTGAGTGTTATTCCACTCAATAGTAAGAAGAAATAGCTTTTAGGGAAATGACAAGACTGTTAGATTCTGTTCCCTATTTTGTTAGGAAAATGTATTTCGATTTTTCCACAAAGAATAGAGCTTTCGGACATAACCCTCGGATAAATGTAATTTTTTAGCAATATATGCGTGAGTGAGCTTTACCCCTCTTTTAGTACTTTCAAAATAATAAACAAACCAATCCTCCCTAGATGCATATTGACTAGGTTCAATGAATGGATTCGTTTCTTTTACTAATAAATGGTGAGACTCAATTTGGTCTACTAGAAACTTGAATCCCCAGTTTTCTCCTCTAAACCCGTTACCAATTGACACCTCCGTCATGCT
>Ga0255399_1042_pt2 | contig 11013 bp, 7 predicted proteins | sample ANMaggSSYBR01J13_FD_182115 | JGI IMG/M metagenome (GOLD analysis project Ga0255399, IMG submission 182115) | Sediment cell enrichment communities from methane seep in Santa Monica Basin, California, United Staets - ANME aggregate JGI... | ecosystem: Environmental > Aquatic > Marine > Cold seeps >...
GTTCCGAAGAGTGTTGTTGCGGTTGGCGTAATCCCGGAGTCAACCGGTTCCAATGGAGCAAAGAAATCGGATATTGCGTCACTCCATATCACGATAATTACGAAAGCAATTATCACGCTCAAGAAAATCATATTTTGGAGATTGATCCAGTTTGGTAGTTTCTCCCGAAGCTTATTCCGGAATTTTTGGATAATAAATTTCATGGGGAATCATTCGCCTCCACTCGTTCAAATGCGCGTAATGCTCCAACCGCGGGGCTAACCTGCCTGGTCAGTACTTCTACTACAACCGTGGTTATTTCTGTATTAATTCCATCAATATCAGATTGATCAGGGATTAAAACAGCGGAGAATAATATACCGCTGATTGTGCCTCCGTTTTGCCCATCAATCCATTTCTCCATCGATGAGGGGCGAACTGGTAAATACCCGGAAAGCGGCGCCCATTGCGACAGAAAATCCGTATCTATTAGATACTCTGCGAGAGAGATCACATATTCATGATTTTCCTTGTTTAGATCAGTCAAGCACCAGGCCCATCCAGAGGCAAATGTGTGCGGGTTTTTTCCAATTGATGGCATGGGAGCCAGATGAAAATTCTCATCTGCGGATAGAAATCGGTTTACCCACGTGATTACAGCGTCATATCCGCCTGTTTTGAAATACTCCCAGGATTGTTCATCCGTCTTAAGTTCGCTGATAACGGGCGATAACACACCTGTGCGAGCACCTGTATCTATTACATCGAGAATGCTTTCCAGAATTTCCGGGTTAATTGGATGGATATCTTGCTGGTTGCCAATTTTACCGCCAGCGGAAGCATACATAGATAATGGAACAAGCGCATTTGAAGCACCAGCGGGGAATACAAAGGTATCAAATATCCGGAAGGAATCTTCCCAACTCATCGAATTTTGCACCAATTTCATATCGCTGAAAACCAGGCCGAGCGCATTGGAGGCAAAAGGCAGACCGTAAACAGTTCCAGAGTAAATGCCCATTTCACGGGAAAAATCGTACCAATCATTGTCATCAATTGCAGTAGAGGTCCCTTCAATTGGGAAAAGTAGATTTTTCTCAACAGCTTGAATCATCTCCGACCTTGTAATCAGCACCAGTGATGGAACCGCGATAGGTGCAACATCTCTTGTCTTATCAAGAGATTCCAACAGGCCACCGGGTCCGCTGGCAGCTTTCACTCTTACGTTAAGGTTTACTGCTGGATTCTCCTGCAAGAAATCTTGAATGCGGGCGCCAAGAAGCTTTCCGGCTTCTGAATCTGAATTGGGGTCAAATTGCGGTGGTACCCAAATCACCAGGTCGTAAAAACTGGGGGGGGATGGTGATTTGGCAAATTCAGGGGGATTTACTCCTGCCGGTACAAGCGTTTCATCCGGGGCTGCTGTCACAGCTTCATCCTTTGGAAAGAAAGAGTGCAGGAGGTCCTGCCCCTGGCATCCTGCAAAAATGAATACAGCCAGCATTAATACAGCAATAAGATTACGGAGTGCCTGATTCAATTTCAAGGCGTTTCCTTTACGTACTATCCAATTCATAATTCTACCAATTTAAGCATTTCAATTTTTATATCCAATAAGGGTGGAATTATATCGCCAGATTCATTTTTATTAGTTTTCTGCAGCTCATCAGTGTGTAATTATGACCGGTTCGGTTGTTTCCGTAGTAGGAGTGGGTGTTTCTGTATCAGTAGGAGCAACTGTATCTGTTGCAGTTGGTACAAGTGTATCTGTCGGTGTGGTGGTATTCGTAGGCGAAGGGGACGGACTGGGCGTATCACTTGGTGGAAGCATGTAGGTAATAGTCGTTGTAAAGGTCTGTGTTATCGTAGGGGTCAAAGTGCTCGTCCGGGTATATACCGGAGAAGTGAAAGTAACCGAAGGGGTCCCGCCAAGGGATTCTGTTTTCGTGAGACCAGGTGTGGGCGTATCGGCGCCTCGGCCGCCCTTCGCATTCCATAATAAACCCATCCCTAGGCAGTAGCAGGGGATTGTGGTCACGTTGATTATTAAAAGGACCTTCTTTATCCGGTCCAGTTCCTTGAATCGATTTAGCATAAACAAATTAATTGTATCTCACGGTACTTATATGTGAAGATCCTGCACAGGCTACTTGTTCTCCGCCTGCTTCAACTCATGGCTCACCTGGCGGACAGCCATATACAAATGCTCCGCCTTTAATTCACTGATAGAAAGGCAGGGCGCTTCCAGATGATCGGCGAGTTCTTTAGCCAATCCCTGATCATAAGTAGCGGATTCCATATTGATGACGATAGTCGGTATATCATCCTTAGCAATCTGGTCAGCAATCCGGTGAGACTCTTCTAATGGAGCGAAATTGCCTATAGCAACATTCCCTGCGCCATCCGTGAGTACAATTAGCAGCGGCATTACTTCCGGGTGCAAAACCGATTCACGCTGAAGAATTTCATGTGCTAACTTCAGCCCTGCCGAAAGGGGCGTTTTTCCGCCAACCGGGATATTACTCAATGCCCGTTGTGCCAATTGTATAGAGTTCGTCGGCGGAAGAATTAACGTCGCCCGGTCCTTTTGAAAAACAATCAACCCCACGCGGTCTCGCCGCTGGTATGCGTCAGTTAATAGCGACATAATAGCGCCTTTTGTAGCGCTCATCCGTTCAGCCACCGCCATTGACCATGATGCATCAACAACAAAAAGGATAAGGTTTGCTGCACGCATTTTTTATTCTTACGATAAATCGATACCATTTCTGCTCCTTTTTTATTTGTCATACATTTAACATACGGATTAAATTAAAAATGGTTGTTCAGCACAACCATTAAATACTTAACATACGGTTAAAGTTATTTCAATTGCGATCCCGGAGAACAATCGCGGCAGTCCCCACCAGAATGGTAACAATGATGATGATCCCACCCACCATGATTCCATCTGTTTGGTCCGCGCTGGTCAGCCACTCTGCCGGCAGAGGCGTGGGTGTTCCGAAGAGTGTTGTTGCGGTTGGCGTAATCCCGGAGTCAACCGGTTCCAATGGAGCAAAGAAATCGGATATTGCGTCACTCCATATCACGATAATTACGAAAGCAATTATCACGCTCAAGAAAATCATATTTTGGAGATTGATCCAGTTTGGTAGTTTCTCCCGAAGCTTATTCCGGAATTTTTGGATAATAAATTTCATGGGGAATCATTCGCCTCCACTCGTTCAAATGCGCGTAATGCTCCAACCGCGGGGCTAACCTGCCTGGTCAGTACTTCTACTACAACCGTGGTTATTTCTGTATTAATTCCATCAATATCAGATTGATCAGGGATTAAAACAGCGGAGAATAATATACCGCTGATTGTGCCTCCGTTTTGCCCATCAATCCATTTCTCCATCGATGAGGGGCGAACTGGTAAATACCCGGAAAGCGGCGCCCATTGCGACAGAAAATCCGTATCTATTAGATACTCTGCGAGAGAGATCACATATTCATGATTTTCCTTGTTTAGATCAGTCAAGCACCAGGCCCATCCAGAGGCAAATGTGTGCGGGTTTTTTCCAATTGATGGCATGGGAGCCAGATGAAAATTCTCATCTGCGGATAGAAATCGGTTTACCCACGTGATTACAGCGTCATATCCGCCTGTTTTGAAATACTCCCAGGATTGTTCATCCGTCTTAAGTTCGCTGATAACGGGCGATAACACACCTGTGCGAGCACCTGTATCTATTACATCGAGAATGCTTTCCAGAATTTCCGGGTTAATTGGATGGATATCTTGCTGGTTGCCAATTTTACCGCCAGCGGAAGCATACATAGATAATGGAACAAGCGCATTTGAAGCACCAGCGGGGAATACAAAGGTATCAAATATCCGGAAGGAATCTTCCCAACTCATCGAATTTTGCACCAATTTCATATCGCTGAAAACCAGGCCGAGCGCATTGGAGGCAAAAGGCAGACCGTAAACAGTTCCAGAGTAAATGCCCATTTCACGGGAAAAATCGTACCAATCATTGTCATCAATTGCAGTAGAGGTCCCTTCAATTGGGAAAAGTAGATTTTTCTCAACAGCTTGAATCATCTCCGACCTTGTAATCAGCACCAGTGATGGAACCGCGATAGGTGCAACATCTCTTGTCTTATCAAGAGATTCCAACAGGCCACCGGGTCCGCTGGCAGCTTTCACTCTTACGTTAAGGTTTACTGCTGGATTCTCCTGCAAGAAATCTTGAATGCGGGCGCCAAGAAGCTTTCCGGCTTCTGAATCTGAATTGGGGTCAAATTGCGGTGGTACCCAAATCACCAGGTCGTAAAAACTGGGGGGGGATGGTGATTTGGCAAATTCAGGGGGATTTACTCCTGCCGGTACAAGCGTTTCATCCGGGGCTGCTGTCACAGCTTCATCCTTTGGAAAGAAAGAGTGCAGGAGGTCCTGCCCCTGGCATCCTGCAAAAATGAATACAGCCAGCATTAATACAGCAATAAGATTACGGAGTGCCTGATTCAATTTCAAGGCGTTTCCTTTACGTACTATCCAATTCATAATTCTACCAATTTAAGCATTTCAATTTTTATATCCAATAAGGGTGGAATTATATCGCCAGATTCATTTTTATTAGTTTTCTGCAGCTCATCAGTGTGTAATTATGACCGGTTCGGTTGTTTCCGTAGTAGGAGTGGGTGTTTCTGTATCAGTAGGAGCAACTGTATCTGTTGCAGTTGGTACAAGTGTATCTGTCGGTGTGGTGGTATTCGTAGGCGAAGGGGACGGACTGGGCGTATCACTTGGTGGAAGCATGTAGGTAATAGTCGTTGTAAAGGTCTGTGTTATCGTAGGGGTCAAAGTGCTCGTCCGGGTATATACCGGAGAAGTGAAAGTAACCGAAGGGGTCCCGCCAAGGGATTCTGTTTTCGTGAGACCAGGTGTGGGCGTATCGGCGCCTCGGCCGCCCTTCGCATTCCATAATAAACCCATCCCTAGGCAGTAGCAGGGGATTGTGGTCACGTTGATTATTAAAAGGACCTTCTTTATCCGGTCCAGTTCCTTGAATCGATTTAGCATAAACAAATTAATTGTATCTCACGGTACTTATATGTGAAGATCCTGCACAGGCTACTTGTTCTCCGCCTGCTTCAACTCATGGCTCACCTGGCGGACAGCCATATACAAATGCTCCGCCTTTAATTCACTGATAGAAAGGCAGGGCGCTTCCAGATGATCGGCGAGTTCTTTAGCCAATCCCTGATCATAAGTAGCGGATTCCATATTGATGACGATAGTCGGTATATCATCCTTAGCAATCTGGTCAGCAATCCGGTGAGACTCTTCTAATGGAGCGAAATTGCCTATAGCAACATTCCCTGCGCCATCCGTGAGTACAATTAGCAGCGGCATTACTTCCGGGTGCAAAACCGATTCACGCTGAAGAATTTCATGTGCTAACTTCAGCCCTGCCGAAAGGGGCGTTTTTCCGCCAACCGGGATATTACTCAATGCCCGTTGTGCCAATTGTATAGAGTTCGTCGGCGGAAGAATTAACGTCGCCCGGTCCTTTTGAAAAACAATCAACCCCACGCGGTCTCGCCGCTGGTATGCGTCAGTTAATAGCGACATAATAGCGCCTTTTGTAGCGCTCATCCGTTCAGCCACCGCCATTGACCATGATGCATCAACAACAAAAAGGATAAGGTTTGCTGCACGCCGTACCCGCACCTTGCGCATGAAGTCGCTCGGCTGAACATGAAAGGCCACATTGCTGTTCTGGTCTTTTCTCTCCTTCTGATAAGGGGCAGCCGCCCGCAGTGTTGCGTCAAAGGCAAGGTCATCCGCTTTTCCGTTTGCCGGTCGTGCCTGCACGTAACGGCCGCGTTTTCTTTTAGTCTGCGTTCTGGACCGTCGACCGCCATAATTACGGATCATCTTATCCAGCGGCGTGTCCAGACGGCGCGGCGTGAAAGATTCACCGGTTTGCACTTTCTGTCCCCCGTCCCACCAGCTCGCGTTAAACTGGTCAAAGACATTTTCGGGGGCGATCGGGACTTCTCCTTCCTGGGTGGGAAGTTCTCCCGAATCATCCCCCTTTATGCTTTTTTTGGGCCGTCCGCTTTCTGTACGGGTTCCTTTTCCTTCTTGTTAGCCGAAGATTCCTCTTCACGCGATCCGACAAGCTGCTCAATCTTCTGGCTGATTTCTTCCACCCCAATGTCGTTTTGCTGCATATGGCCCATCTTCATACGGTGGGGCAGCGCCAATTCCGCTGCCAGCGCAATATCTAGATCATTGATCTGGCTGCGACCTTTCAGTGCGGCATGCGCCCTAGCGGCTTTGAGGATAACAAGATCCGCGCGGTGGCCGTCCACATTCATGGATGCTGTCAACGAGGCGATGGCAAGTAGGTTCCGGTCTGAATGCTGCATCTGATCAATCAACTTCCTTGCCAGGTCAATTTTCCTGGATAATTCTTCCTCACGGGGCAGCCATTCCTCTCGGAATGATTTTGTGTCCTGCTCAAACGCCAGGTTGCGTTCCATGATTTGCACGCGTTCCCGTGCATGCCGGATACCGTGAATATTCACAGATAATGCGAAACGGTCGAGAAGCTGCGGCCGTAGTTCGCCTTCTTCCGGATTCATCGTCCCGACTAGAATAAATCGTGCTGGATGTGTAAAAGAAATTCCTTCCCGCTCGACAATATTCATCCCCATGGCTGCCGAATCGAGCAGCACATCAACTACATGGTCATCCAGTAGGTTCACTTCATCGATATATAGCAATCCGCGGTTCGCCGCGGCCAAAATACCGGAATCAAACCTCCGTTCACCCTTCTGAATAGCTGACTCAATATCCAGTGTGCCGACGACGCGGTCTTCTGTTGCTGAGACAGGCAGGTCTACAAATGGTGTACGCCTGATCGCAACCGGCAATTCTTCGCCAGCTGCATCCCTCTCACGGCATTCAGTGCACCATGTTTCCGGCTTATCCGGATCACAAGCAAACCGGCAGTCTTCAACTACCTTCACATCCGGCAGCAGCGCTGCCAGCGCACGCGCCGCTGTGGACTTGGCCGTACCGCGTTCTCCGCGGATCAATACACCGCCTATTCGGGGCTCTACTGCATTCAAAATGAGCGCGCGTTTCATGCGCTCTTGACCAACTATAGCTGTAAATGGATAAATATCTCGCATATTTCTCTTTCCTGATTCTTGATATAAGCGGACTAAGTTTACCATTTTAAGAAGTATGCCTTTCTACTCCTCCCAGGCATATATTTAACAATCTCAATAGCAGTTAAAATTCATTAATTGATGAAATTAATAATAAGGAAACTTGGATAATGAAGAAAAAAGCTGCGATTGTTGGTGCCGGTGTGATGGGCAGCGCGATGACCTGGCCTTTATCCGATAATGGATATGAGGTTTCCCTGATCGGCACCCACCTCGATGGGGAGATTATCCAGTCTTGTAAAGACAGCGGCTTTCATCCACGGCTTCACCGCCATCTTCCAGATCAGGTTACACCCTATTTTATCGAAGAGATCGAAACCGCGCTGAATGGCGCAGATTTCATCGTCAGCGGCGTAAGCTCCGCGGGTGCCCGTTGGATCGGGCAGACGATCGGACCGATTATTAAACCTGAAAGCAAAGTGATAACTATCACAAAGGGGCTCGAATTAAATGATAATGGTGAACTTATCATCCTTCCTGAAGTAATTCGCGGCGAATTTCCCTTGGAAATTCGAGACGGCGTTTCAATATCCGCAGTAGGCGGACCCTGCATTGCTGGTGAACTCGCAGGTAGGCGGCAGTCCTGTGTTTATTTCGGTTGCCGGGAAATAGAGACCGCGCGTTTTTTTGCGGACATCTTCCGCACTGATTATTATCATATTTTCATAACCAATGATATTGTCGGTTTGGAAATCGCTGTTGCATTGAAGAATGCCTATGCGCTCGGTGTAGGTCTGGCAAATGGATTATTAAAGAAGCAGAATGGCCCGGATCGGGCAGGCGCTTATATGCATAACATGGGTGCAGCACTTTTTGCTCAAGCTTGTATCGAAATCAAGATAGTTTTGGAATGCATGCAAGCCAATTCTGACTTTGCCTTCAGCCTGCCGGGCGCTGGCGATCTATTTGTAACCAGCCAGGCCGGTCGTTCTGTCACTCTGGGCCGCTTGCTTGGAGAGGGGAAATCATATACCCAAGCCCTCGAAGAGCTGGCTGGCAAAACACTCGAATCCGCAATGGTTATCAAGAAGATGGGACAAGCGATCCCTATGATGGAAAAGAACGGTATGATCAATAGTGATGATTTGCCCTTTATGAGGTTGATTGTGAATTTGATTTTGCACGAAAACCCCCTGGAAATTCAATTCGATCATTTTTTCTCAGATGTGATTATCTAGAGTTCTAATAAAAAAAAAGCGCCCTTTCAGGCGCCTTTCCATATTTATTAATTATCTAACAGTCAATTGTATGAACGGCAACTGCCAACGCGCCAGGGCCGACATGCGTGCCAATTACAGGGCTGATTATATATATATCAGATTCTGAACAACTGATACGCCCTTCTATCTCTTTGAGAATACTGTTGGCTTCTTCCTTGGCTTCTGCATGGATCAAACCAACATGCGCATCCTTTTTCCCGGCTTTTTCGACCACCAATTGGATCATCCGCTGAACTGCCTTCTTCTTTGTGCGCACCTTTTCGAGGGTATCAATCTTTCCTTCTTCGTCCAGATACAGAATAGGCTTTATTTGAATGGCGGATCCAAGTAAAGCCGAGGCGCCGCCGATGCGCCCGCCTTTGTGTAAATATTTCAAGGTATCAACCATGATAAAAAGTCGCATATCTTTGATGATGGCATCCGCCAAGGCCAATATCTCATCAACACTCGCGCCAGCTTCCGCTTTCCTGACCAGCGCCTGTACCAATAAAGCCAGACCCGCGGATGTCACTTTCGAATCAATCACATGTACAGGAACAGTGTCGAATTCTTCTGCTGCCAGCAGTGCGGAAGCCACCGTTCCGCTGATCCCTGAAGAAATCAAAGGTACGATAATCGCATCCGCTCCTTTGGCAGCCTTTTTATACGCCTCCAGAAACTCCCCGGCTGAGGGTTGAGAAGTGGTGGGAAGATTTTCCGATTGTGCTAACCGGGAATAGAACTCCTCCGGTGTAATAGTTACATTGTCCTTGAAGACCTCACCGTCCCAGTGAAGATTCAATGGAACGACAATAACTTTGTGAGACTTAACAAAGTCATCATGTAAATATGCTGTGCCGTCTGTTACAAAAGCTATATTAGCCATTTACTTGCTCCTGATAATTTCAATGATTTTCTTATTGTTTAACAATAAATAAAAATAAAAGTTACACTTATTTCTCTGAAATATTTCAAAAGTTGCGGTTATTCCCTTATCCCTCTAGAATTGTTGCGGGAAAAGGGGAAATTTCTCAAAAAAGCCATTGACAATCTAGATAATGCTCGTATAATAGGTATAGTGGTCTGACCAACATACCATAAGCGAGGATTTATGATGGACATTTCGAGGAAATCACTATCTGAAAAAGTGGCTGCCCGAATCGCGGCACAAGTGCTAGAAGGTACCTACCAGCCAGGATATCAGCTGCCTTCTGAGCGGGATATGATCAAACAGTTTGACATCAGCCGCTCCACCCTTCGGGAAGCTTTTAAATCCCTTGAAGAGATTAATCTCATCGAAACACGCCACGGCGTTGGCAGGTTCATCGCCGAACAAACTGAAGAAAATCTGCTGAAAGCGACTCGGATGGTGCAGGAAATGGAATCTGTGCCTGGAGAACGTATACGCATCGCGCCAGGCGAATCACCAGAAGGACCAAAACGGCTGCCTGTAAATCCGGAAAAACCGATTGTAATCCCCAACCTAAAAAAAGACCGCCTGGGAATATTTGAATTTATTTCCTGGTGGGAACGTGAAAAAGTGGAGAACGCCAAATTCATGGTTGTTGGTGCTGGTGCGCTTGGAAATGAAGTAATCAAGAATCTGGTACTGATGGGTATTGGCAATATTTTTATTGTTGATTTCGATGAGATCGAACTTGCCAATTTATCTCGATCGGTATTATTCCGTGAGAGCGATTCTGGTCGTAAAAAAGCTGAAGTGGCTGCAGCTCGCGCCAAGGAGATCAACCCCCATGTGCATGTTCAATATTTACACGGCGACATCACTACGGACATCGGTCTGGGTATATTCCGCCGCATGGATGTGATCATTGGCTGCCTGGATAATCGCGAGGCACGTCTTGCAGTAAACCGGTTTGCTTATTGGATCAATAAACCCTGGGTAGATGGCGCCATCCAGGAATTTCTGGGGCTCGTCCGTGTGTTTATTCCTGGTGAAGGCGCCTGCTTTGAGTGCAGCCTTACTGAGCAAGCCCGCCGTGACCTATCCATCCGCTATTCCTGTCCACTGTTGGCGCGGGAAAATATCCTGCTCGGCAAGGTGCCGACAACTCCCACCATCGCCTCTATTATCGCCGCGATGCAGTCGCAGGAAGCCCTGAAATTAGTTCATGACAAACCTGTTATATCCGGCAGTGTGATCCATTTTAACGGCATGACCAACGATATGCATACAACCGCATATACACCTGTAGAAGATTGCGAAAGCCACTGGACCTATGGCGAAATAAAGGAACTGCCACTGCGCGCGGACAGCACTACCCTGAGCGACCTGCTTCAAATCGCGCATGGGGATCTCGGTCCAGATGCTGTTCTGGAGTTGGACCAGGAGCTGGTGCTATCGCTAAACTGCCCGCAGTGCGGAACGAGAGAAGAAGTACTGCAGCCCATCTCGAAAGTTGGTTTCAACCGCGCTCACTGCTCCACATGCGGTGTTTTACGGGAAACAGAAATGACCCATGTGATAACTGGCGAAGAAGATTTCCTGTCTCGCACTTTATCAAGCGTCGGTGTACCGCCGCTTCATGTTCTCAGGGCATATAATGCATCTGAATACCGGTTTTATGAAATGACTGGTGAT
>Ga0255399_1050_pt1 | contig 10877 bp, 9 predicted proteins | sample ANMaggSSYBR01J13_FD_182115 | JGI IMG/M metagenome (GOLD analysis project Ga0255399, IMG submission 182115) | Sediment cell enrichment communities from methane seep in Santa Monica Basin, California, United Staets - ANME aggregate JGI... | ecosystem: Environmental > Aquatic > Marine > Cold seeps >...
CTTTCAGTGATAAGCGCATCTGCTTTTGGCAATTCATCTGCTGATGGGACAAGACGTGTCTCCAGCGTACAGATATCGCCAGTATATACGATGCTTTTTCCATCCTTTTCAAGATATATCGCAGATGAGCCTGGGATATGACCTGCATTGTAGAACTGGGCTGTATATCCATGTGTATGGAATTCCACACCCGTATCGAAAGTGGTGGTGTTCAGCACCATCTGCTGGATCTCCCTTTCATCAAATGCTACGGGTTTGCCTTCCCTCTCTGCAATTTTCAGAGTGTCCTTTGCAAGTACTTGTGCAAGATCAGCTGTCGGTGGTGTCATGAATATCTGAGGTTCCATGTCCATCAGATTAGCAACGGCACCGCAGTGGTCAAGATGTCCATGTGAAATAAGAACCGCCTTAGGGTTTACATAATCCACCGGATAAAGTGGCTCTTCTCCCGGTTTGAGCCCATAATCAACAAGTATCTCATCATTAACAAGAAGTGCGGAACGTCCGACTTCCCTACATCCACCTTTGAACCCCAGTTTCAAGTTTATCCCCCTCTTTTATAGTTTTATGTGACAAGTTCCTGCCATTTCATGATCTTACCTGCAGGCAGGCTTGTGGCCTTTGAAAGCTCAATAGCATTCGCTTGTCTTAACTCATCAATAGTATTGATTTCTGCATTCTTAAGTTTTTCTGCAGTGACCTTTCCGATACCGGGAACATCCGTGATCTTATCAGGAATTGGGACCTTTGGCTGCTTGGCCTTTTCTTCTTCCTGCGTCTTCTTCCACTCTATGAAATTACACTGTGGACATCCTAGGTCCCATGGACGTTTTCCGGGATTGATTATCTTCACATGATTAATTCCATGTTCTTCACATACCTTTTCAGTAACGATGATCTGTCCGCTCTTTGGAAGTGGCAGTGAGAAATTACAATCCGGATATCCATTACAACCGATAAAACGGGACCCTCTCTTCGACCTTCTGACCATGAGCTTCGAACCGCATTCGGAACACTCTCCTATTACTTTATCTTCGCGGAGGCCTGCTCGTAGGGATTCTGATATATTTTCACTGTTATTGGCAAGCTCTGTAAACACTTCATGAAGCATTGTTCTTGATTCTTTCAGAACATTGTCTTCCTTAACCTTCCCTTCAGCGATACTATCCATATCCTCTTCAAGCTGACTGGTCATGTCATGCTTGGTGATGGTCGGTGCATACTTTTCAAGGGCCTCGATCACAGCAAAGGATGTCTTGGTAGGTTGAAGCGGATTTCCGTGGACGTATGCCCTTGAATATAGCTTACTGATGATCTCATGTCGTGTGGCCTTTGTACCCAGGCCAAGGTCTTCCATGAGCTTTATCAGACGTCCCTGTCCATACCTTCCAGGTGGCTGAGTTTCCTTGTCCAGCATTTCCTTGCCGGTCACATCAAGGGTATCTCCTTCAGAAAGTGCCGGAAGAAGCCTGTCCTGCGGAGCATTATATGGGTAGTACCATCTCCATCCCTGGTGCACAAGTCTTGCACCATTTGCCTTGAATTCCTCGCCGGAGATATCGAACCTTACCTTCATGGTCTCCCATTCGGCCTCATCTGCAAAGGTTGCGAAGAATCTTCTGACCACAAGCTCGTAAAGCTTCCAATCCTGTTCATTAAGTTCACTCTTCTTTGCAAGGGATGCAGGATAGATAGGAGGGTGGTCCGTGGTCTCTTTTTTGCCACGTGTGGGCACAAGTTCATCTTTTGCAAGCAACTTTTGGGCATATTCTTTGAAAGGACCTTTGCTGAATATCTCGATCTGTGCCCTCAGGTCGATGGATGCAGGATAAACGGTATTGTCCGTCCTTGGATATGAAATGAAACCATTAGTGTAAAGGGATTCTGCTATCCTCATGGCATTGGATGCTGTAAAACCGATGGAACTTGCAGCACCGATGAATTCTGTGGTATTGAAAGGAGTTGGTACCTTATCCATCTTCTTCGAGCTATCCACGGATGATACGGATGCCTTATCTCCTATAACTTCCATTACGGCATCAGCTTCTTCCTTTTCCCAGAACTTGGAGTTCTTGTGCTGTACATTGACCAGTGCATCATCGCTATCTTTAAGGATCGCATTGACCTCCCAGTATGGCTTCGAGACAAATGCTTGCCTTTCCTTTTCCTTATCCACTATCAACGCAAGGGTTGGTGACTGCACTCTTCCCACTGACAGGAAAAGCTTTCCCAGCCTGCCTGCTGAAATGGAAAGGTATCTTGTAAGGGAAGCTCCCCATACAAGGTCGATGATCTGTCTGGAATGGCCCGCATCCGCAAGATCGAAATCAATTGAAGCAGGTTCTGCAAAAGCTCCCTCTATCTCCGTCTTGGTTATGGCACTGTAGAACACACGATCGAACTCAACATCAGGGTTCACTTTCCTGATAATGTTCAGTGCTTCAACACCAATAAGCTCTCCTTCACGGTCGTAGTCAGTAGCAATGGTGACATGCGTAGCTTCTTTTCCTAGTTTCCTGAGGGCTGCCACTATCTTCACATGAGTGGGTGTAGTAATTACCTCAGCATCGATAAGTTCATTTGCATCGACTTTCTGCCAGTTGTTATAGGCTTTTGGGAAATCGAGCTGTACGATATGTCCGCTAAGTCCCATTACGACTGTTCTGTCCTCTGCGTCAGGGTTTTTATATTCGAACGTATCCATTCCGCTGACACGTACCTGCTTTGGTTCCTTCGGGGCCAGGATCTTTGCAATCCTTTTGGCTGCAATGTGTTTTTCCGCTATAATAAGATGCATCGAAAACTCCAGTATGATTATTGTGAATACGTATGTGTAACTGCTGCTATAATTATGTTGCAGTATATTATAATGGTATAAAGGAAATAATAGTAGTTGAAAATCTTTATATAATAAAAACGTTTGTGTCAGAAACCTTAAAGTGGGTATATTAGAGCCCCTGGGCACATTAGATTAAATTTATGCCTATTGCTGTCCTTTATGCCCATTTTTTACAGTTACAAGAGACATACCTTCTTATTCCCTAACTTTGCCCATTTTTTATTTCTTATCCTTGATCCTGTTTCGAAGTTCATTTATTGCAAGGGTGGGTGCGACCTTTTTCGGACAAACAGCAACACACTTGTACACGGTATCACAACCCCACACTCCTGATTCCGAATCAACTATGGCAAGGCGTTCCTGCTTAGTTTCCTCGTTCTCCCTTGGGTCAAGATAGAACCTCCATGCTTTTGCGAGTGCAGCAGGCCCATAATACTGTTTATCCTTAGCTGCAACGGGACATGAACCATGGCAGAGTGCACATAGGATACAATTGGTATATTGCTCGATCTTTACCTGAGTATCCCTGTCCATAAGATTCTCTTTTTCCGGTACATTTTCCTTCATCTCAAGCCAGGGCTTTATATCTTCAACCAGTGAATAGAAAGGTTCCATATCGACCACAAGGTCTCTTATGACTCTCAGGTTAGGCAATGGTTCTACCAATATGACATTATTGTCTATCTCCGTCCTTTTGTTAGTGATAAGGACTTCCAGATTCCCTTCATTTGTTGGTTCCTTTCTCATCTCAGAGATCTGCATTTTACAGGCAAGTCTTGGAATACGGTTGATGAGCATACTGCAGCTACCGCATACAGCACCTCTGCATGCATATCGGAATGTCAGGCTCGTATCAAGCTTTTCCTGTGCGTAGAACAATGCCTCAAGAACGGTCATTCCTGGTCTGTCCTCAACTTCATATTCCTGATACCAGACATTATCCTCTTCCTGTCTCTTGACCTTGAGCGTTATCATCAGTACTCCCTCTTTTTTGGTTGGAACGTTGTAATAGTGACATCCTTATACTCTAACCTTGGTCCGTCCGGTGTAAAATAAGCAAGAGTATGCTTCATCCAGTTAGCATCATCCCTTTCCAGATGATCTGGTAGCATCTGTTCCGGGAGTTTCCTACCAGGAACCTGAAAAAGCCATGGTGGAAATGATAAAACGAAGACACCTTTCACCAATATATGGAAGCAGGGTTTCCATTGCACCGGAAAAACAGGACCATTTCGTCATTGACCCAGTACCCGATATACTGCATTGTGGTCATGTACATACTATTGGTGTTGGAAACTACAAGAGTGTCCTTCTTATAAATTCAGGTACATGGCAGTCTCAGACAGAGTTCCAGAAAAGGGTCAATTTAATGCCTACCCCTGCAAAGGTTCCGGTGGTGGACCTATCTACTCTCAGGACAACCCTTCTTCAGTTCTAATGATATTATCACAGGTATGAGAAAGAGCTTGAGATATCTTTTGATTTCCGATTACTATATATACTGCAAAAAGGAAGTATACACCAAATGTCTTTAAAAGATAAGGAAGATCTGATGGTCCTTCCTGAGATCACTGATTTTGAAACTTTGCTAAAAAAGCAAAAGTACAGTCTTGCAGGCACTCATTCGGCTGTTAAGACATGTCTTTGGCTTAGCCGTTCAATAAAAGATCAAGGTGACTGCTATAAGTCAAAGTTCTATGGCATAACCTCTCATTGTTGTTTACAAATGACACCAACTCTGAGATGCAATCAGCGCTGTTTACATTGCTGGAGGCCCACTGAGGTTGAAGTATCTCTTCCAATAAATTGGGATTCTCCAGTGGAAATCGTGGGGTCATCAATCAAAGCTCAGCGAAAATTGATATCAGGTTTTGGACATTCAGCACCAAGAGACCGCTGGGAAGAAGCTAATCAACCAAAACATGTTGCTATTTCTCTTTCGGGTGAACCTACATTGTATCCGTATCTACCTGAACTTGTAGAAGAGTATGAAAGTCAGGGTTTTAGTACTTTTGTTGTAAGTAACGGTACTGTCCCTGAAATGATGGAAAAGATAGAACCTTCACAGCTTTATATGAGCCTGGATGCACCTGATAAAGAGACGTATGAAAAAGTTTGTTTACCGAAATCTCCTGCACTGTGGGATAAGATCAACAGGTCCCTTGAGATCCTTGGTACGAAAAATAACAGAAAGGCTATTCGCATAACATTGATCAAAGGTTTGAACATGTTCGATACAGCAGGTTATGCCCGACTTATTGAAAAGGCGAACCCAGATTACATTGAGGTCAAGGCGTATATGCATCTGGGCTATTCTAGAGGCCGTCTTCCACGTGAAGCCATGCCTGCACACGATGAGGTTCTGGAATTTGCAAAAGAGCTTGCTGGTCACATTGGATACAGTGTTGCAGATGATGTGGAAGTTAGTCGTATAGTTCTGCTCTCGAAAGACGGAAAAGTTTCAGATCTTGAGTAAAATTCAGACAAAGGTTATGTAACCAGTCATAACCTATATTTATATCCTTGTTCACATAGGTACACCTGTATAGCTAATAGCATCAATGTTCAATGCAGAACATAATCATCAGGTTGCAAGCTGCAACTATAATTCCGATCGATCCTAATTATGGAGTATTCCTACAATGGCTGAACAATCTTCACATCAGAAATACGAGTTTAAAAAGAAACTGGAATCGTTAAGGGGAAAAAAAGGTCGTGGTACCGAACTTATTTCTCTGTACATACCTCCTGATAAACAGATCTCAGATGTTGTATCACAGCTTAGGAACGAACATAGCCAGGCTTCCAATATCAAATCCAAGCTTACCAAGACTAATGTACAGGGAGCCATCGATTCTATTATGTCAAGGCTCAGGTATGGTACAGTTCCGGAGAATGGGATTGTATATTTTACTGGTGCGGTAGATGTTGGTGCGAACAAGACCAATATGGAGACCACCATTGTTGAGCCACCACAGCCTATCATCACTTACAGATATCACTGCGATTCATCTTTTTTCCTTACTCCATTGGAAGAGATGTTAAAGGAAGCAAAGACCTATGGTCTGCTTGTATTGGACAGGCGTGAAGCTACGGTTGGTCTTCTCACGGGTAAACAGATAGAAGCATTCCGTAAACTTACTTCCACTGTACCCGGGAAACAGAGAAAGGGTGGTCAGAGTGCTCACAGATTCCAGCAATTGCGACTTATTGCCATACATGATTTCTATAAACGTATTGGAGATGCTGCAAGTGAGGTCTTCCTTGCAGTAGATCAGAAAGATTTCGAAGGAGTGCTTATAGGTGGTCCGTCACCCACAAAGGAAGAGTTCGAATCAGGTAATTTCTTCCACCACGAGATCGAGAAGAAGGTCCTTGGTCTTTTCGATGTTGCATACACCGATGAATCTGGTCTTCCCGAACTCGTGAATGCTGCGGGCGAGAGACTTGAAGACCTTGATCTCATGGTCGAGAAGAAGCTGATGCAACAGTTCTTCAGGGAATTGGTATCAGATTCCGGCAAGGCGACCTATGGTGAGGATAATGTCCGTGAGAACCTCATAATAGGTGCCGTGGACATATTGCTGATATCCGAGGACCTCAGAGCTGTAAGGGAAACTGTCAAGTGCACTTCTTGTGATTATGAGAAGAAGACCAGCCGCGAGTTCAAGCCCGGGGACAGTAGTCCTGCTACCGGTAACTGTCCGAAATGTGGTTCTTATCTTGAGATCACTGAAAAGGTGGATGTCGTTGATCAACTGTCTGAGATGTGTGACCAGATGGGCACAAGGGTGGAGTTCATATCCACTGATTTCGAGGAAGGTTCACAGCTTTTGAAAGCTTTTGGCGGCGTTGTAGCGGTATTGCGTTTCAACACAGGTATCTGAATTAATTAAAGGTGATCATCTTGTTTTTGGATTTTATAGATCAGGTTACAAGTATACTGAACGATGCTGTCAGGTCAGCAGGTTTTGAAGCGGACGATATGGAGCTTGGTCCTTCACAGCACGCAGACCTATCTTCAAGAATAGCATTCAGGTTAGCTTCTGTTGCAAAGCAGAGCCCGAAGGATGTTGCTGAGAAGATAGCAGGCGAAATTGTGATACCTAAAGGCTCTTTCGTAGAGAAAGTTGAGGCATTGGGCCCCTATTTGAATATCTGGGCAAGCCGCAATTTCATTGAGGGCACAGTTCTGGCCATAAGGGAGCAAAAAGAAGCCTTTGGTGGCAATTTCTCTGAGGGCAGGATATTGCTCGAGCACACTTCAGCCAATCCTAATGGTCCGCTCCATGTGGGTCACATAAGGAATTCCATAATCGGTGATACCCTCGGGCGTATCCTTAAACGTGCAGGATATGATGTGGAACTTCAATACTACGTTAATGATATGGGTCGACAGATAGCAATAGTTTCCTGGGCCCTTGGGCATTTCGAATTTGATGAGAGCTCCAAGCCTGACCATGCTATTGCAGATGTTTACATAAAAGCAAATGCGGAGCTCAATGCTCATCCTGAAAAGGTAGCTGAGATCGACAAGCTCATGCAGTTTGTTGAAAAAGGAGATCCAGCTACCATCGAGACTTTCGATAAGGCGGTCGGTCTGGCAGTTTCGGGCATCAAAGAAACGCTCAAGAAGATGAATGTGGCACATGACGAGTTCCCGAAGGAATCCAGTTTCATCAGGTCCGGCGATGTTTCAAGGATAGTTGAAGAGATAAAGGCTACAGGTCGCACAGAGATCGACAACGGTGCACTTGTTGTAGATCTTAAGGACTACGGATTTGAAAAGACACTGGTGATACAGCGTACGGACGGCACATCCCTTTACACCACACGTGATCTTGCATATCATGAATGGAAAGGCGAACGTGCGGACAGGATCATCGATGTGTTCGGAGCAGACCATAAATTGATATCCGGTCAACTCAAGGCCACACTCAATGCGATAGGCAAGAAAGAACCTGAATTCGTTATCTTTGAATTCGTATCCCTTCCAGAAGGCTCAATGAGCACAAGAAGTGGTAAGTTCATCAGTGCTGATGAACTACTGGACCAGATAAAGACACAGGCGTATAAAGAAGTGGACAAGCGCCGACCGGAGATGCCTGATGATTTCAAGGCAGGTGTAGCTGAGATCGTGGGAATTGGTGCGGTGAGATACGATATCGTAAAAGTGTCACCTGAAAAATCCACAGTGTTCGACTGGAAAGAAGCCCTTGACTTTGAAAAACAGGGTGGCCCATTTATTCAGTACTCACATGCACGTGCATGTAGCATTCTCCAGAAAGCTAAGGATGAAGGCATCTGGAAGCCGGAAGAACCTATCAATGCTGCTCTTCTTGTGGAAGATTCTGAAGTTTCTCTCATTAAGAAAATGGCAATGTTCGACAAGATGCTCGATCAATGTGCAAAAGACCTCAGACCTCACACGTTCGCTATCTATGCAAGAGAACTTGCCGATGCGTTCAACCAGTTCTACCGCTTTGTATCTGTCTTGAATGCAGAGGATGAAAAATTACGTTCAAGCCGTATTGCTCTGGTGGATTGTGCAAGAATGGTTCTTGCCAACACCCTGGATACCCTTGGATTGGGCGCGCCTGAATCCATGTAAGTTCGAATAAGTGTCATTTCACATAAATAAGGAGAATGGAATATGGAATTATATTTGTACATTCTCCTGTATCTTTTTTTAGTAAATATCTATTCTTTCTGGCTTATGTTCTCTGACAAAAAGAAAGCTATTAAGAACAAGTACAGGATACCGGAAAAGACCCTTTTCACCTGGGCATTGCTGGGAGGAAGCATAGGTTCCATTGCAGGAATGCAGAAGTTCAGGCACAAGACCAGGCACTCGAAGTTCAGGATCGGGATGCCTCTGATATTTGTCGTGGAAGGCTATCTCTTCTTTGAATATGTTCTTCCATTTTTGACATGAGCCTCTGTAATCCAAAAAGTGTTTTAAAAAAGAGTGCTTACTTTATTTGAATGCGTATAAGGATAGAGACCCCCAAGTTCAGTTTTTTCAAGTACCACAAAGTGGGAGATGAATACAAAAGAGTGTTCTTTTCCCCTATACCTACGATATTCAATTATGGATTTATTGAAGGTACAGTAGGCGCTGATGGGATGGAGGAAGACGCCATCGTTCTTGGTCCACTTCTTGTTCAGGGAACTCTTGTGAGATTGGACAATGCAGATGGTGTTGTGAGATTCGTGGATGATTCTCTAAGAGATGATAAAAAACTGTTCTTTTACGGCAGCAGTACATATTCTTCCATGCTTTTCAGGACATATTTCAGAACATACGCATTGTTCAAGCGTTTTCGCTATCTGATATTTGAAAGAAGGCTTGCAGAGTGCAGATTTGAAGGCATTGAATTGTTCGATAAGGTCTAATAGCACTGATAATGCCGATCTGTAAAATGAGTAAAGACTGAAGAACATATCGAAGTATAAAAAAGTGAAAAAGATTAAGGGAGCAAGTTCCCCCTTAAAGTATATCTATGGTCTGAAGATTCTTGACCTTATTGCTAAAAGGTATGCCTTCCTGCTTGAGATGCTCTTTTATCGTGGTCTCAACGATCTTCACAAGTTCTTCCTTTTCTACGTTCGTAACTGCCGAGAGGAACTTCAGGGTGCATTCTTTGCCTTTTGTTTCAAAGAACTCTACATTGGGCACACTTTCGGAAGATGTGATACTGGCTTTCATGAGGGTTTCGGGGTACTCCAGTGCCATCTTGATGTGACCTACAAAATCCGGATTGAGATTTTTGATCTGTTCGCCAATGGAAGTTAGAACAGCGATGGCATATTTTTCTGCCTTTTGAGCTTCCAGTTCGCAGTCCTTGATTGTGAGTTCACCGGAATAGGAGCTCACTTCGGAAGCTTCAATGGAATTTATGTTCTCCCTTACTTCCCTTTCCTTGCTCTGACCTGCCAGCAGGTCTATGAGTCTCTGGAACTTTTCATCGGCTTCCTTTGCAGAGAACTCGATAACCTCTGCTTCGGGATTGAGCCCTTCCAGGAAATTCCTGACCTCTGCAACCTTTTCTTTTTCTGCTATATCGACCTTGTTGATACAGAGGATATCGGCATCTTCTATCTGTGTCTGAATGAACTTGGGTGTCTGCTTTATTTCCGTATTGAACCTTGTTCCATCCACAATGTTGACGATAGGTGCAAAGCTCAGGTCATCGATCTTCATCAGTGCAATATCGTCCTTTATCTGTCTTGGGAAAGCGATACCTGTAGGTTCGATGATAATGACATCCGGATGGAATTCATCGGAAAGGTTGCTCAAAGTGTATTCCATGCTTATCTTGAGCGTGCAGCAGATACACCCGCTTGTTAGTTCTTCTGTAACGATACCGGTACTTGAAAGGGTATCACCGTCAAGGCCTATCTCGCCTATCTCGTTCACTATTATTGCTATCTTGTGTCCTGTATCGCTAAGATATTTTCCAAGCTTCAACAGAGTAGTGGTTTTGCCGCTTCCGAGAAAGCCGCCTATTATCATTATTTTCAATTATTTCACCAGCGAGAGAATGGTATTTTTAAAAGATAATTGTTTAAGATCAAGACTGGCTTTAAACTTGTGAGTCTTTACTTATAAATCTTGCAGATATCTGGAGAGATGATCTTCTCATTTCGCTACTATTATAAATGATACTTACAGTAGAGTAGCTATGACAGACCTGATCTTTGATGATATTGGAAGTTTTCCGTTACCGGAAGGTGTAACGAAAGAGTGGATGGCGAACGCCTTTTCAAAAAGGGATAGTGATGAGCAGCTCTTCAATATCATAGGATCAGCATTCAAACAGAAATTAGATGCAGGTGTGCAGGTCGCAACATATCCGCAGTTCCAGGACATGAACGAACAGTTCCTGTCCATAATCAAGGACCCGGAATGTGTGGAAGAACCTTTCAAGGTCAAAGAGGACAGTGCGCGCATCCTCGAGCTTGATATTTTGGAGAAGACTGCCGCACAATACAAAGAGGAGACAGGCGACAAGCCGGATGTCCGCGTCTGCGTGAC
>Ga0255399_1051_pt1 | contig 10864 bp, 10 predicted proteins | sample ANMaggSSYBR01J13_FD_182115 | JGI IMG/M metagenome (GOLD analysis project Ga0255399, IMG submission 182115) | Sediment cell enrichment communities from methane seep in Santa Monica Basin, California, United Staets - ANME aggregate JGI... | ecosystem: Environmental > Aquatic > Marine > Cold seeps >...
AAGGCTATGTTTTGAATAAAGGTTCTGAGGTAGAAGTAGTAATTGATAGAGATTCAGATAAATTTATTTCCCAAGTAAAAAAACAATTGCCTTCAATAGCTAAAATAACTGATGTTTTATTGGAAGAAGATTCCAGAACGTTTGATGATTTTTGCATTCTCCACAGTTCCGAGGGAAAAAGGCAGTCACTTATTCCCGTTGACATCGGTATTTGCGATGAGTGTCTCTCTGAACTATCTGACCTGAATAATAGGCGACATCATTTTCCTTTTACGAATTGTACGGTGTGTGGTGCCCGTTTTAGCCTCATCAAAGATGTGCCCTATGATAGAGAACGAACATCGATGAATAAATTTCCCCTCTGTAAAGCATGTAAAAAAGAGTATGGGGATCCACTGAATCGTCGTTATCATGCACAGACGATATCGTGTCCGAGATGTGGCCCAACATATAGATTGTATGATAAAAACCAAAGTGATTTAGGGGAGAAAAATGCGATAAAACGTTTTGCAGAACATATTGATTCGGGTAAAATAGGCGTTATAAAATCATTGGGTGGCATGCATATCTGCTGCAAAATTGATGAAATGCAGAGATTTAGGAAATGGTATGGCAGACCACAGAAATCCTTTGCAGTCATGGTAAAAGACATACGGACAGCAGAGCAGTATGGTGAAATAACAGATGATGAACGAAAACTATTGCTATCAAATAGACGGCCTGTTGTTCTGGTGAGAAAGAAAAAAGCAGAACAAGTATCTCCTGGTTTAGACACAATCGGTTTGTATCTTCCTTATACTGGTCTGCATTATCTTCTTTTTTCTTTTTTGAAGACTGATGCTTTGATTATGACCTCAGCCAATGTTCCAGGTGAACCTATGATGATATGCAATGAGGAGGCGTTCCCCTTGGGTGCTGATGCATATCTCCTTCACGATAGAGATATACCAAACAGGATCGACGACTCGGTATTGAGGGTGTGGAAAGGAAATACATTCTTCCTGCGTAAATCACGAGGCTTTGTACTAGAACCACTCGACGTATCATATGATAAGTGTGTTTTAAGTGTTGGTGCCGGGGAGAATATCTGCGGTGCTGTTTCTTGTGGGAAAAAGTTGTATGCTACGCAATACATCGGTAACTCAAAGTATTATTCAACTTTGGAGTTTTTAGAGGAAAGTCTACGACATTTGATGAAACTTACAATGAAGGAAGAGGAAATTGATGCGGTTGTCATGGATTTACATCCCGGATATGATTCAAGAAACGTAGCTCAACGGTTGTCTGAAGAATTTTCGGCCCCTTTATTTGAAGTGCAACATCACTGGGCGCATGCCACATCACTTTTGGTTGATAACCGTATAGAAGAGAGTGTTGTCTTGGCACTTGATGGACTGGGCTATGGTAGTGATGGCACATTTTGGGGTGGGGAAGTACTTGTTTCCAATTTTGAAGATTTTAAGCGTGTTGGGCATTTGGAAAACATTCCGCTACTTGGTGGCGATAAAGCTACAATTGATCCTCGAAGACTTGTTTTCGCTATTTTCAGTAGATTCGGCAAAGAAAAATATTTCACCGGAAGTGAAGCTGATATACTAAACAAGATGCTGGATAAAGCGCCATTATCAAGCAGTCTTGGCAGGGTCATGGATGCACTTTCTTGTTATCTCGATATCTGCACAAAGAGGACTTACGATGGTGAACCTGCTATGAAACTTGAGAAATATCTTGCAAACGGCAAGGCAATATATTCTTTTGATGTCGAAGTAAAAAATGGTATCGTTGGTACAACTGATCTTTTTAGACAACTCGACGAAAAAATAAAAAACCCCATTACAGAGAAACAAAGGGCAGATCTTTCTCACTCTATGATTAAATCAATTATTGACAATCTTACAGATATTGCAATTGAGAATGCAGAGAGTATCGCCATTAAAAACATCGGGATAACCGGGGGAGTATCCTATAACATACCGATTACAGAAATGGTTGAAAAACAGGTTAAAAAAGCAGGGTTGGTGTTAGCTGTTCATAATAATGTTCCTAATGGGGATGGTGGTATATCCATAGGTCAAAATGTTATTGCTGGCCACAGGTTGTCTTCTTAGGCGTTTTTGATTCTTGATTGACAAATCCAAGCGAGAAATCACTCAACATTTAATGTCGAGTGATAAGTCGCCTGGCTGTTTGAGGTTGGAACGCCGAGAGGCGTTTTCTCTTGTTTCCTTCTTTGTTTTGTCGGGGAAAAACCACTCCGTATATGGCCTGGGGGGGAATATTGCCAGAGATGTGATGCAACCACATACAACCTATTATTTTTTACACAGGTCTTCCATATATTTTTTATTCCCCTGTGTGCAAATCTACAAGACTAAATGAAGTATTTAAAACGTTTCATCGAATTTTTTCACAAAACGATAGAAATAGTATAGAAATTTTTACTTTTGTGGCATTTCTAAAAATGATTAGGTGATTTTTGTTTTGTTGTAATTTCCAAAGACTATGTTTTACAAGTTGTTACTTAAAATTAGAAAAATCCTCCGAATGATTCGAAATAAGTAACAACTTTTAATAATGAATTATTTATCGGTGAAGTACCATGGGGAAAAATAGAGATTTGATACTTATCTTATCACTTGTAGTAGTTGGGATGTTCATTCCATTTCTTGGTTCAATAATAATAAATTACGGGTTGAATTTAGTAAAAATCGGATCAACATTTGGATATTTTTTACTAATTTTTGCAATTGAACTTGGGGCAGTTTATCTGTATTTTACAATAAGTAATCGTGTGGCTAACAAAAACATCGAGAAATACAAGAAAAAGTAGGATATATTAGTGTTTTTTCTTTCTTATTCTTTCCTGGGTTTTTTCATTGGTTAACTCTCGAATTGCATCAGTAGCAATCCATTTTGCAGATTTTGAATCAATTTTTAAAATCTCCTTTGAAAGCTTTATCATCTTTTTATTGAGGGTTAAATTGCGTTTACCTATATTTCTTAAAGCCCAGTTAACGGCTTTCTTAACATAGTTGCGTCCATCAACTGAGTGTTTTTTAATTAGAGGAATGAATTGTTCAAACTTCTCATCACTGGCTTTTTTGTCATGAACTGATAGGCCTGCAATTAATGAGAAGGCACCCCGTTTAACAAACTCTTCATCTCGTTCAGCCCATTCAAAAACCTTCTCCCATGCAAGGGGAGTTAAATCAAAAAGACTAGTGCACGCTTGGTCACAAATATCCCATGAATCGAAATCCTTTGCCCAGGAATCCATTTGTTCTCCTGTAATCTTAGATGGGTCATCGATAAAACAAGCTAGTAACCGCGCGTCATGAATGCCTGAATCCCATAACTCCAAAGCAAGTTTGTGAGCTTTACCAATCTCTTTAGCAATATGTCTCAGCTTGTAAATTGAAACGCCAAGATTATTCTTGGAGTTAATTCCATATCGTGCCATACCCTTTACTGCTTCTGGATCAGATAAGGATTTTAGCCGTTTTAGAATTTCTTCGTATTGCATATTGATAGTAAGCAGTATTACACTTCTATAAGATATGACTTACTATTATTACAATCCACCGAACATTTATGAATTGAAAAATAAACGTTTTATAGACTAAACACATCCTCTGTTCCAATGAATTCTCTTCTTTTTCAGGTTATTATTCCTTTTGTTCTCTCAGCAGTTATAATCATTCTAATAACTATCATTGCTGAGCGATATGGGACAAAAACAGGAGGCATCCTTGGTACTATTCCCTCTACAATTATTGTAGCATTTATCTTTATTTCCCTCAATAGGGGTGTATATTTTGCATCTCAATCGGCAGTTGTTGTTCCTGCAGAGATGGGTGTCAATCTTGTTTTTCTATTTATCTTTGCAATATTGTCATATCGCTCCATGTACATTGCTATTACTACTTCACTAACTGTGTGGATATTACTTACGTCACTGCTTTTTGTCCTTAGCTTGGAGAATATTTTTGTTTCCATCGCAATATATGCAGCGGCACTTATTTTCACCTTTATGGTACTTGAACGAGTTAAAAAGACACCGTCAATTGGCAGTGTCGCCGTTCATTATACACCTATGAAAATAATCCTTCGTGGTTTGCTTGCAGGTACTGTAATAGCAATAGCTGTTTTTCTGTCAAATATAGGGGCAGTGCTCAGTGGGATTTTTTCCGTATTCCCAGCAATTTTCTTGTCAACAATGTTGATTTCTCTTAGAGAACACGGTCCTAATTTTGCAGGCGGCATTGCAAAATCCATGATATTTGGAAGTCAAAGTGTTATGATTTATGCTGTCGCTATCTATTTTTTCTATCCTTTGTATGGTGTTGTCTTGGGTAGCATATTTGCCTTTGGCATATCTATTATTGTTATGATGATTCTTCTGGGACTGCGCAAAAAGATTAAGTAATTTTTTCCAATCAATGTCTAACAAAAATTTCGCATCAATGGACGAAACATTTTCTCAATGGCGGATGTATGTCAAATAGTAAAGATCACAAAATTAAAATCAAAAAAAGTATTGACCGAGGTCCTCACTATAATATATGTTGGCGAACTAATTTTCTACTACATAATTCCAGTTTCTGTATGCATTATTTCTGGTGGCTTCTCTCGATGTTTCCTGTCCACTACTTTCTGAATGTTGCACATCGACAATTATGCCTTCTACGTCTCTTACAATAATCTTGCTTTCATCTTCGGTATAATCGGTTGTATATATCTTTCCATCCTTGTAAATCACCCCGTGTTCTGTGTTATATACTGGGTTCTTACCTAATTGTAAGTCTGGGTCATAATCCATGATGTCATCTAACCTCTTGAGTTGGTAAGCATCTTCTGCCATTCCTATCATTGTTCGATAGACTCGTATTTTATGGGAATCTTTTTCAGAACTGATTTGATTCCTGATAGTAGATATAATTGCTGGAACGTCTTGTGTTTTTATCGCTAGAAGTATTTCTTTCCAAAACCAATTGTATGTCTTGCTCCCTCGTGCGTTAACATGTTCTGGAGGTTTATCTGGATGTAAAATAATTCTTCCCTTGAGAGTTCTATGTTTTTTCCTCCATTCGTTTCTTTGTTTATCAAGTTCTTTTTTTCTATCATTTTTCTTTGACATTATAGAGCCCTTCTTTTGAAGATTTCCTATTATTTGTAATGATTACACGCCTTATGAAACTTACCCATTGCCACTTTTCATCTTTTCTTTGTATATCGATATTCTATGCTGCAGCTGCCTTCGATACTCACCATGCATGGTCCAACAGGGCTTTCAGGTTTACACTGTGTACCAAACAAGGGGCATTCCTGTGGTAATAACAATCCTCTAAGAAGTTCTCCACAACGGCAACCTGCAGGCTCTTTAAACTCCTTATTGCTGATTTCCTTTAGATCGCTTTCATATTTCCTTCGGGCATCATACGTCTTAAACTTGCTATGTAACTCGAGACTGGACTGGGAGATAACTGGAAACCCTCTCCATTTTTTATCTCCTGGCTCAAAGACTTCATCAATCGCCTTTTGGGCTTTTACATTACCTTCTTTGTTTACAGCACGAACATATTCATTTTGAACGCAAGCCTTTCCATGTTCAATTTGCTGGACAAGCATCCATACAGCCATTAGAAGATCTATCGGTTCAAAACCAGCAACAACCTGGGGGACATGATAATCCTTTGAAATAAATTCATATGGTTCGGTCCCAATGATGGTAGAAACATGACCCGGTTCGATAAGACCATCGATTTTGATTTCACCCATGTCAAGTATGGCTTTTAAAGCAGATGGTATGGTGCGATGACAGCATAGAATGGAGAAATTGCTTGGCGGGTTCTTCAGTAAAACTGAGGCGGTAGTTGGAGCAGTTGTCTCAAAACCAACAGCCATAAAAACGATGTCTTTGTCCTTATGCTTCTCAGCAAGATTCACAGCATCTTCTATTCCATATACTGTCCGGACGTCATATCCCTCTGTTTTCATGCTTTGTAATGACTGTGTTTCACCTGGAACATTTATCATATCACCAAATGTTGCAACGATCTTGCCTTTTCGTGCAAGCAGCAGCATCTCCTCAATTTCTTTGGGGGTAGTGACACACACGGGACAGCCAGGCCCCTGCCCAATTTCGATGCCACATTCTTTAAGTAGAGCATCCAAACCATGTTTTACCAATGTATCTTGATGTGTCCCGCAGACATGCATAAATTTGAGTTTTACATCTAACTTTTTAATCTTTGAGATGATTTCCTCAGCTAATTTTTTATCCTTGAGTGAAAACATTAGCCTTCCTCGCCTGCCGATAACATCTCTCTAAAAAGATCGAGAGTTTCTTGCGCGTCTTTTTCATCAAGTACTTCTATTGCAAAACCTGCATGGACTAAAACATAATCGCCAACTTTTACTTCAACAAGAGATATATTGACCTTACGTTTTGTACCGTCTCCATAGTCAACAATGCCATGTTCTTTGTTCTTGTCAATTTCAACTACTTTTCCAGGGATTGCTAAACACACAATTTTGCGATTATATCCTAATGTATTATAAATTTTCTCTTAAATCAAATAGATAAAGCTATAAAGAAAAAGATACATAATCCCTCAAAATTCACTCAGAGGGAGGAATTATGAAAGAATTAGAAAAAACGACATCTGTCTGTCCCGCATGTTATCAGGAGGGAAAAATCCAAAAGATAGACGCACAAATTGTTGAGGAAGATGGAAAAGTATGGATCACCAAGAAATGCAAGAAGCATGGTTCCTTCAAGGACATCTATTTTAGCGATGCTGCTCTCTATAAAAAGTGGATAAAATACAAAGTTACTGGTACAACGTCACCTGATGTTAAAACAAAATTGTTCGATTATCCTGCCTTGTATGATGAGCATAAATCTCAGAGTGTTCTAACAAATCTTTTAATCACAAACAGATGTAACCTACGGTGTAGCTACTGTTTTATGAATGCTGGTGCATCTGGTGTAGTCTATGAACCAACCATAGATCAACTCAGAGAACTAATGGTTCAAGCGAGAAACGAACGACCCATGGGTTCTAAAGCAATTCAGATTACCGGTGGAGAGCCTACTATTAGAGACGATATTTTTGATATTGTCAGAATGTCCAAGGAAGTAGGTTTTTCTCATGTTCAAGTAAATACCAATGGCTTGAAACTTGCCGACAGTGCCGAGTATTGTAAACGTCTCAAAGATGAGAAGGTTAACACCATCTACATGAGTTTTGATGGGGTGACAAAGGAGACCAATCCTTGGATAGATCAGTGTAAAAAAGCAATAGAAAACCTTAGAAAGGTAAACTTAAAAGTTGTGCTGGTTCCGGTTTTAATTGGCGGTAAAAATCTTCATGAGGCTGGAAAGATCGTTCGGTTCGCTCTTGATAATATGGACATTGTTAGAGGTTTAAATTTCCAACCAATTTCTTTCTGTGGAAGAGTTACAAAATTAAAAGATGAAAAACGGGATAAACAACGAGTGGACTATGTAATGATGATGGAAGAAATAGAAAAAGAGTTCGATGGGCAGATATCACGGGAAGATTTCTATCCTGTTCCTTTTGTCAACCCTGTTTCAAAACTAATTGAAATGCTTAAAGGAGAAACCCAGGTAGAGTTTACTGCTCATCCTGGCTGTGGTGGTGCAACCTATCTATTTTACGAAAACGGAAAACCAATTCCAGTTACACGCTTTATCGATGTCGAAGGTTTATTGAATCTTATTGATGAAAAAAGCAAAATGACTGGGCCTCTGAAAAAACTTCGAGTTGGTAGTGCATTTCTTAGACATATTAACGACTTTGTTGATGATGAAAAAGCACCGCATGGTTTTGATTTGAGAAAACTCCTGAAAGATGCTGCTCTAGGTGGAAGTTACGATTCGCTTCGAGGATTCCACTACAAGAGTCTTTTTATCGGATCAATGTGGTTCCAAGATGCATTTAATCTTAATATCGATCGTCTGCAACGTTGTGTTATTCATTATTCTACCCTTGAGGGAATCATACCGTTCTGTGCCTATAATGGTCTTGGCTATGGTGATGCGATACGTGAGAAACATTCCATTCCGATTAAAGAGTGGGAGAAAAAAGCAGGAAGAACAATGAAAAGCGATCTAAGAAAGGATGTCCCACTCACATAATTCTTTCAATTATGGGGATAAAACATACAATCTGTTTTTTTACATTCTTTGTTTAACTTTGTAAATTCACAATGTACCTCTTTGTCAATGTTCATAGTGAATCCAAAATGCTTACGTAAAAATTTCACTGCCCCAATTATTGCCAGAAACGTATCTCTTTTACAGCACCTGGGGCCACCCAATTCTGCGATGGTAAGTAAATTCTCTGCGGTGATTTGATTACTCAATTTCCACTCTTTTTCAGATAACGGTGTCGCATCTGTGATTAGACTGATAAAAATACCTGTACCAACAGCGGCACCACAGATTCCATGAGATCCACAAAATCCTCCAAGTATTTTTTCAGCTCTGTTTCTTGCTTCTTTGATTTTGTTTTCTTTTTTTCTGCAGTCTTTTTTCTTGTTATAATATGCTGATAGAAGTACTGCTGGAACGAGGAAATGATGTTCTGGTCCGTGCATTTTTATCTTCGAATTTTTCATTAAAATTAAAGACAACTCTAGCGGATCTTCCAGTTTACTGTTAATGCAAGTCTGTTCTATGAGATCATTTGCTGGTAGACTATGGCACTTGTCACATACGAAATGCCCGTCTATGCATGTTACATCTGATTCATACGTTTCACGGCAATACAGGCACTGTTGTTTCTTTTTATTCTTCAGATATGTAATTTCTTTGCCACAAATGAGGCAGCCACTTCTATGATCCACGGTTCATTATCTTCTATATGTGTATTTAAAGTGTTCCTTGATAGAAAGATGGTGTGTTCATTTTTTACGGTTTTGATGTAAACTAAAATATTGTTTACAATTATAGATTTTAAAACACTTCTACAGTTATACCATTAAGAGTTGTTTCAAACGATATATCTAAATTTTCGGATTCGTAAGCAAGTAAAACATTATTTTCTGCTATATTTTCGACATCATCGGTATCTGCCAATCTTATAAACATGATAAAATGACATTTCGCATAGGCTTTAATGGTTTTGGAAAAGGTGAGGAGTTGTAGAAGAAAAATCGGTATAGATGTAAGATTATAACTATTTTTACCATAAGATTTATATTAAAACAGATGATTCATATCTACGGAGGAATAAAATGAAATATATATTTAAAAACAATATTTTGAAAGGAGCTAGTGTACTGTTGATTACAATGGCCATGATATTTTCTGCTATATCTGCGACAGCAAATACTGACGAAACACAAAAAATGATATCTGATACAGGAATGGAAATTAATAGGTTTGAACCGAACAGTAGCCCCATTACTGGAAAAGATGGTTTTACGGACAGCTTTGAATCCTATGATGATTTTACACTTGATTTTCCCCCATGGACACAATACGATGGTGATGAAGGATCGACATGGGCAGTTAAAGGATACAGTTTCCCAAATCAAAATTACGTTGGTTCTTTTATTATAATGAATCCTTCTGAAGTAACTGAAGATCCTGGAGAAACACCATTTGTTGATGTATACCCCCCACATTCCGGTGATAAATATGCAGCTTGTTTTAATGCAGTAACTGACTATGCACCTAATGATGATTGGTTATTTACTCCTTCAGTAACACTTGGAGAAAATGGTGAGTTTTCTTTTTGGGGGCGATCTATTAACGACGCCTATGGTTTGGAAAAAATAGAAGTCGGCATTTCAACAACAGATACTGATCCTTCAAGCTTTTCAATTATCTCCGAAGGTTCCTTTGACGTTCCTGCTGAGTGGACCGAATATATTTTTGATCTTTCGGCTTATAATGGCAATGATGTATATATTGGAATTCATGTGATTTCTCCTGATGTATTTGCATTTCTATTGGATGATATCTTAATAAGCGGTGCTATAATTCCCGAACCAGATTTGGACTGTGATGGTAGTTTGAGCTGGACTGATGTAACACCTGGAGAGAATGAAACAGGGAGTTTCACAGTAAAAAACAATGGTGAATCTGGTTCATTGTTGAATTGGAGAATCGAAGAAACACCAGATTGGGGCGAATGGATTTTTTCACCTTCAAGTGGAGGGGGATTAACTCCAGAAAGTGGAGACGTTATAGTAGAGGTATCTGTTGTTGCCCCAGATGAACAAGAACAAACATTTGATGGAGAAATAAAGATAGTTAATACTGATGACAGTAATGACTACTGCATCATACAGGTATCGCTAGTAACGCCAAAGAACAAAGCAATCGATACATTATTCTATAAGTTCTTAGAGAATTACCCACAAATGTTCCCGATAATCAGACATCTGTTAGGATTATAAGATTCGCTTCTGCTAGATGAAAACCAGTCCGGTGTCTTGTGAGAGGATAAAGATGAGTTAAAGATCTAGATAATCCATAGATTTTTTGGTTTCGTTCATTAATTGCATTAAGGATGTTAATATATATCATCCTATGGTGTTAGATGATAGGAATAGATATGATGAAAAATAAAGGAATGCTGGCAATTGCATTTTCATTTCTGGTGATTGCAATCTCTTTTGCAGGAGTTGTAACATCAGGAAAACAAATTACAGAAGATGAACCAAATCTTTGGCAACACCCGATTTTTCAAACACCTGATTTAAAGGCGGTCAGTATTCCGTTTTCTCGACAGCCACAATTGGGCAAGCTAATTGATCAATGTATCGATATCGTTGATGTTAAAGATTCGAAGGTTACAGCCCATATCAACAATATTGAATTTGAATG
>Ga0255399_1052_pt1 | contig 10791 bp, 8 predicted proteins | sample ANMaggSSYBR01J13_FD_182115 | JGI IMG/M metagenome (GOLD analysis project Ga0255399, IMG submission 182115) | Sediment cell enrichment communities from methane seep in Santa Monica Basin, California, United Staets - ANME aggregate JGI... | ecosystem: Environmental > Aquatic > Marine > Cold seeps >...
AAAGCGGTGTGTCACGCTGCTGTCTGCAAGGTCGATCAGGTCAAGCGTTTCTCCCGAACTATTGACGACTACCAGTTTTCTCGGCGTGGCAAGTATGCTGGTGGCAAGCAGAGCGATGGCTAGAAAGATGGCAAGTAGCGAACGCATCAGAATCTCCCATGGTTAGAGTTTGAGAACGATCCCGACCGAGAGCGTGCGCGGCGGCATCGGCATTCGTTCCAAAAGCTCATAGCGGTTATCAGTGACATTGTAAAGTGCGACGGAAATAGTCTGCTCAACAGACGAGACCCGATATGACAGTTGCATCATCAGGTCGTGCAGAGCATAGCCTGGTTGCTTCTTGGTGTTCGCCTCACGAATGAACCGTTCACCTGTATAACTGTAGTTGTAGTCAATTCTCAATCCACGGTAGCGAAGCGTAAGGTTGAGACGGTCGCTTTTGTTGGGACGGAATGGTATCTTGTTGCCAAAGTATTTGGAGTCGATCGACTCGTTGGTTGCCGACAGGAGAGTAGTGTGATAGCTGGCGGCAAAGGTGTCATCTCTGGTTGCCAGCGACAACGTTGTCTCAAGGCCGCTATGGTTGGCGCGATCGATATTCACCGGCTGATAGCGACCATCAAAGCGTCTCCGCCAGATAATCAGATTATCCAGATCATTATCAAACCAGATCATCCTGCCGTTTACTCGGACTGCCGCGTCGCTGCTGAAGTGAAGACCGAATTCTCTGCTGGTTGCTGTCTCCGCCAATAACCCGGAATTGGCGACAGCAAAGACATCACTGCGCCAGAAGAGGGCGTCTATCGGAGGATAACGGTATGATTTGGAGTACGCCCCCTCCAGACCGATGGTAACAATCGCCGGGTAGTCAATCGACAACCCAATGTAAGGTGATCTGTAGGTCTCGTCATCGAACTGATCGATCCGGTACCGTCCCTCGCCGCTGATGTGCAGCGGCTCCAGTGAGAAGCTCTTGCGCACAGAACCAAACAATGACTCAGTACGTCGCCTGACAGGTGACGATGATCTGTCCGGCTTCAGCAAATCATCACCAAAGAATGATTGCGATAGATACTTGCCGCCCAGCGTCAGATTCAGGCCGTTGCCACCGGGTTTGCTCCAGATCAGGCTTACCTCTCGACCAATCTGGAGGTTCTTGGTGCCGTAAGGAATGAAGGCGTCAGGATCGTGGAAGCTCTGTTCAAGCTGGCGGTAGTTGAGACTCAACCGCAATCTTCGCAATGAATAATCAACATTGTAAATTTGGTTGTTGCGTCTTGTCTCTGCGGCGCCTTCAGTTTCCTGGAATACTGCTCCCGGTATGCCATTGTGGTTGTTGAACAGCCGGGCGGAGAACTTCGCCCCCTTAAGTCTGTCGTGTGATAAGGTGACAAATCCGGAGTTGTGACGCGAGAAGTTACTGCGGCGAGTCAGTTCTCCCTCATAGGGATGACGGTATGTGAAGTCGTTGGCTTGCTCAGAGTATTGATAGTTGGCGAGGACTCTCATTCCACTCTCGCGTCCGGCAGACAGCGTCACCTCTCCCTCATGAAGACCGTAACTACCACTGCTGCCTCTCAGTTTCAGAAGGTGAGGGGAATCCAACAGAGTGTTCCTGCTGACTATGTTCACTGCGCCGCCAAGGGCGTTTGGCCCGAACTGCGCTGCGGCGCCGGAGGAGTAGACCTCGACCCGCTCGACAGACTCCGTCGGGAAACTCGCGAGATCAACAGCGCCACCATCAGGATTGATAGCGTGACCATCAAGCAGCACCAGCACCCGCTCCGGCGTTGAACCGCGAATCGTGATATATTTCGTACGGCCATCACTGTGGATGTGAAAACCCTGCTGTTTCAGAAAATCCCCCAAGTCGGAAGCGATCTCAGTAACAGTTGATGATATTTCATATGATCGCAGACCGGGAAACTGTTCTCGTTTGGCTGTCACATGCTGTGACGCTACTTTAATGGTTACAGGGCTGAGACTCACACTGACAGACAATCGGTCACCCTCACGGCACAATTGCGGTCCCCGGAAATACTGATGATGAAAGGCGGAGGCAAAATGCAGAGTGATTTGACCCGCCGAGATGCGCCTGAATTGAAAGCGTCCGTCAACGTCAGTCGTCACACTCTCGCCTTCAGGTGCGACAGTCACAACTACCCCCGCTACCGGCAACCCTGACAGACTGTCAACAACCTCACCTGTAATAGTGCAAAAATCCTGGCTATATGATTGGCTTGTGAAGAGAATCAGTCCCAGAAGAAACGCCCTGAAGAACGCCATGATGCCGGTCCTCGGGCGGGCAAAAGAAATGCCGACCTGCGATTAGTCGGCTGGTGGTATTTCCCTGAGCCCGCGCAGGAATAGATTGCTACCAATGCTCCCGGCAGGTCTCCTGACTTGACAGCTTCAATCCTACTCTCTCACGCCTTCCCGGTTTCCCAGTGGCAAAAAGTCGGAGATTTCGTAGCTGCTCACAGTAGCGGGGCTGTGCGGGATTCTCACCCGCTTCCCTATTAAGCATCCGCGCCGAAAGCGGTTATTCGGTTATCTTGAACCAATTTATCTATCTTCAATGGACGAGTCAAGAAAAAACTGGTGATCTCAAAGCTGCAATGTACGCAGCGTGAAGAGGTTCGCCAGCTACGACACTTGGTGGAATGCCAGTTCCTGCAGGTCCTGATTGTGGCAAGCCATAGAGAGCGGCTTGACAGAATTGTGACCTGCAGGTATTAAGAGGCTTGCAGGTCACACTGTCCGGTTAAAACCGGACATCAGGACCTGCAAGAACATGAATGGACTCTGACGTTTTCAATTGGTACAGTGTGAAAATGCCAAACGAAGCGGCGCGAATGTATGACACACCACCAATCAGAGCGTTAACGCCATCATCTGAGAGCAGGAATACCTCGTGGTTGCGACGGGGGTATTTTGTGTGAAGAACAAACTTCTGTCTATTGTCGCTAATGAACTCTGTCAGATGTTTGTTATCCCGCCAGTGGTGGTTGATCTTATCGAAGTGTTGGTAGAGGCTGAGATATAGTAGGCGATCATTGTAGTTGCGACAGTCCAGGACGAGATCGGAACCAACTGAAAGCTGGTTATTACAGTATGCGGCGGTCTCGTAGAAGTAGTCAGGCTGTCTGGTGATCGGCGACACTGCGCGCAGTTTCTCAGCGATAGGTTGCTCTGACGGTGTGTTGTATGTACCCAGTATTGCCATGTTAGCCGCTGAGACAATCAACAAAGTTGCCATGATGATAGGAACTAACCGTGTTTTCACGTGGGTAAGGAAACGAACCAAACCTGTCCCAATAAAGCAAAAGAAAATCGCGCCGGGGACAGTGGTGAATCTCGCCAGCGGAAAACGCTCAAAACTGAAGACAAATATCACCAGGTAGAAAAGCAGAAACAGACCGAACAACCAGAGAAAGATATTGTTGCGATTCTGCCTGATAATCGAGAAAGCGCCGCCAAGAGCAAGCAGGAAACTGGTGAAAGGAAAACTGAGGAACATCACACCGGGGAGAAAGGCGAGATTGTAAACCATCAATTTCAATGCACCTGACTCCTGTAACTTCTTGGCGATTACCGGCGCATCAAGATTGCCGGAGTAGTGCAGGAAGTGCACCGGATCACCAAACTCAATCAGACATGATCCGATCCAGATTACAATAAATGATCCGGAGATCAAACCATAGAGAACAACCCGCCACCAGCGTGGTCGATACCTGGCATAGGTGACTTTCTTGAAATGAAAGGCGAAGTTGTCTCGCATTAACAGTAAGGTAAAGAACGGCGCCAGCAACCAGCTCTCGTAACGCATCATCGAAGCCAGCAACACTGCAAGAGCTGAAAGCAGGAGATGAGAGGTCTTGCCGCTTTGATGATAATAGAGATAGAAGCAAATCGAGGTGAAAACAAAGAGGAGGTTTATCCCCTCACTCGCGGCAATGGCTGCGGGATGAATGAACAGGGTGTAGAAACAGAACAGCAGTGATGTGTAGAATGCTTCACGTCTGCCAAACGCCTTTTCGACAGAGTAAAACAAAGGGAAGATAGTCAATGTGGTCAATACCAGTGAAAGCACTCGTGTCGCAAGTGGTGGGTTGTGCCAGATCCAGAGTACCAGCGCGTTCAGGTAGCAGTGCAGCGGCCCAAACACCCAGGTCACCTGATTGGGAGCGTTGATAAAGAAGGGATTCTTCAACCACTGCAACGCCATGTAAGTACGGGTATGCGCGTCACCATCGACATAGTTATCGGACAATGCCAGTGCCACAGCACCAATAAAAAGGGCCAGCAGATATGGTATCAGCGGTCCGTTACGGAATTCTTTTGCCGAATCTGTTGTCATACTTTGCTTCGCTCGGAAAACCAGTTATTTGTCATCTCCCAGGAGGAGATGACCTTATCTGAGATCAATTGTAACAGATTCAACATGTAGTAACAATGATAAGAAAAGAAAAGCGAAGCAATCTAACTCGTCGTTGATGCCTGTGAGATTGCCGCGGCGCTTCGCGCCTCGCAACGACTTTGTCCCCAATTGTCACTCCTGCGCAGAAATGGCTTTCATCTTGTGGCTTGCGGCCTTACGGCCGGACAGACAAGAATGTCATGGCAAAAGGAAAAAGCCGGGGATCAGACCGGCTTCTTCTAATTTGGCAAACCTGTGCGCCGCGATAGTTACGGTATTTAGGAGTTAACTTCCGAACACGACTTTAGAGACGGCAGTAAAACTTCCCGGTTAACACTAACAACTAACGGCTATTTTTTGTTCCATAAAGGGTAAGTACGCATCAAGCTTGCTTACGAGTTTATAATGTAGCCCGAAAATACCCTATTGTCAAGGGAAAAGCGACTAGCACACGCCGGCAAACTACGATTCAGGAGACGTTTTCAGTGGAGCCTGCGATACAATTCTACCTGATTCGTTTGCGGAATCGTAACGCTGCCAATGTCAGCGCTACGAAACCACATACTGTAAGGGGGATTATCTCCGAAAGGAGAGGTCCGATTCCTACTCCTTTCAGGAAGATGGAGCGAATAATAACGACATAGTAACGTAATGGGTTCAAGTAGGTGAGATACTGGATAGATTCCGGCATGTTTTCAATCGGGAAGGCGAAACCGGAGAGCAATATCGCAGGCATCATAAAGAAGAAAGCGGAGATCATCGCCTGCTGCTGTGTCGTGGAGAAGGTCGAAATCAGAAGACCGATAGCCATCGTGGAGATCATAAAGATGATCGCCGTACCGAACAGCAACGCCAGGCTCCCCACAAGAGGCACCTGGAAATAGAACACCGCTACCGCAAGAATGAGAGCGACATCAATGATCCCGATCAAACCATAGGGAATGGCCTTGCCGATAATCAACTCCGTCGATCTGATCGGTGTTACCACCAACTGCTCCATCGTGCCGAATTCGCGCTCTCGCACAATTGACATTGATGTCAGCAGCAGGGTCATCACCACCAGTATCTGCACTACTACGGCGGGAACGTTGAAGTTCCTGCTTTCAAGGTCAGGATTGTACCAGATTCGGAGACTGCTTTCAACCTGAGCGGGAATGAGACCGGTCATCGTTTGATTTCGCTTGAGAAAACCAAGCAACGACTTGCGGCTGAATCTCTCCAGCACTCCCTCAAGATAGGCGGCAGTAATTGAGGCACTGTTGGAATTGGTCGCCTCGATAATAACGCCGATTTCCGCCCCCTGTCGGGCGGCGATATCTTCGGCAAAACCGGGCGGTATTTCGATACCGACCCAGATATCACCACGTTCCAGTAGTTCCGTCATCTCTCCTGGCGATTCGGGGTAGTACTTGATGTCGAAATAGCGGGATGATTGCAGTGCGCTGCGGATTTCTCTGCTGGCGACGCTGTGGTCGTGATCAATCAGGGCGGTAGGGATGTTATTGACATCATAGGTTGCGGCGTAGCCGAAGATAATCAACTGCACTACTGGCGAGATCAGGACAATCATAACCAGTTTGCGGTCACGCAGCAGCTCCTGAATCTCTTTTGTCAGGACAGTCAAGATACGCCTGAAACTCATCACACACTCCGCCTGAAGGTCAACACTGCCAGGATGGCGAACAGAGCTGTGAATCCTGCCAGAGCCAGCAGGTTTGGCAGGAGGATATCCAAACCGGCGCCACGCAGGAAAATACCCCTGAGGATATCGATCAGGTAACGCCCCGGTACGGCAAGACTGATTATTTGGATGGCTTTCGGCATCGAACTGATCGGAAACAAGAAACCGGACAAAAGCAAACCCGGCAGGAAAGATGCCAGCATCGAGACCTGATAGGCAAGCTGCTGTGAGCGAGTGACGACGCTGATCATGTATCCCATTGAAAGCACCGCCGCAAGAAAGAGAGAGGAACTGATTGTCAGAAGCACCAGACTGCCGCGAAAAGGAACATCGAAGATGATAACGGCAACGGCCGATGACAAGAAGAGATCAAACATACCGATCACGTAAAAGGGCAGCAGCTTACCCAACGCCAGTTCCACCGGCTTTATTGGTGTCGAAATCAGCAACTCCATCGTACCTCGCTCCCACTCGCGCGCAACCGTCAGCGACGTAAGCAGCGCCCCCAGAGTTGTCATAATCAGAGCAATCAGACCCGGCACCAGAAAGTGACGTGAATCAAGCTCCTGGTTGTACCAGAAACGAGTCTGCGCGGTCACACGCATCTTACTGACGTCGATACCGATGGCGCTGCCAACACGTTTGAGATTGTAGTCGGTGAGGATTCGGCGACTGTAGGCGACTATTGACTGGCTGGTGTTGGCATCGGAACCATCAGCGATAGTGAGCACCGGCGCTCTGTCGCGCTGTAACTGTTCAGCAAAATCAAAAGGAATTATCAGAGCAAACGCCGCTTCGCCGCGATCTATCAATTCCGTTATTTCTTTCTCGCTATTCGCACGAGCGATTTCGCTGAAGTACCCGGAGTTGACAAAACTGCGAATCAACTGGCGCGAGTGAGTCGAGTTGGAGCGGTCGAGGATGACTGTCGGAATCTCACGAACATCAAGTGTGATCGCATAGCCGAAAAGGAAAATCAACACTACAGGAAACGCAAATGCGAGGAAAAGGAAACGCGGATCACGCAGAATCTGGAGAGTCTCTTTACGCGCTACAGCGATGACACGAGTGAAACTCATCGCCTCTCCTCACCGATCAGAGAAACAAAAAGATCTTCCAGTGTCGGTTCTATCAATACAGGCGCGTCGGCAAAAGAGACCCGACTCTCCAACTGCCTGAAAATGGTATCAGGGTTGGCAGCATCGCCAAGCGTCAGGTGAAGCTCACTGCCAAAGACTACGGCATCATTGACACCATCAAGAGTCAGAGCCAGAGATCGTGCTTGCAGAGGGTTCTCGACTCCCAGTCGAAAGACCCTGCCCTTAAACCTGGTTCTTGTCAATTCCGCCGGCGCACCGATTGCGGCGATCTTCCCCTCAAAGATCATTGCCACCCGATCACATTCTTCAGCCTCATCCAGGTAGTGCGTAGTGACAAAGACAGTGATGCCCTCATCAGCGAGACTGTTAATCTTGTCCCAGAAATATCGGCGCGCTGTCGGGTCGACACCTGCTGTCGGTTCATCGAGAAAGACTATCTGCGGTCGGTGCTGAATTGCGCAAAATAAAGCAAGCAGTTGCCGTGCACCGGAGGGGAGACTGCTGACAACACGGTTACGAAACGCGCCAAGTTCCGTTTGCCTGAAGAACTCATCTTTCCTGTCACGGTGATGCCGCCTCTCCATCAGGTAGACACCGGCATAGAAATCGAGGTTCTCTTCGACCGTGATAGTACGATAAAGGGAGAATTTCTGCGACATATACCCGATACGTGTTTTGATCTTCTCCGGCTGTCGTGTGATATCAAAACCGGCTACCCGTCCTTCCCCACTGGTCGGTCGCAACAGGCCACAAAGCATTCTGATTGTCGTTGATTTGCCCGCGCCATTCGGCCCGAGGAACCCGAAGATTTCACCGCGACCGATATCGAAACTGACGCCGTCAACCGCTACAAAACTACCGAACTTGCGACGCAGATTCTCGACAGTAACGGCGAGATCATTCATAGGGAACCTCTGGAAAGATTGATGAAAATATCTTCAAAGGTCGGAGTGATCAATTTCAGGGAGTCGATTTCCAAGCCACAGCGGGTAACAGTGGCACTGACTGAGTCCTGGGGAACGTCATGTTTTGTAGTCAGATGCAGGGTCTTGCCAAAGATGTCAACAGAATCAAACTGATCTTCCTGTCTGAGAACATCGCGGGCGACACGCAATCGCGTTGTAACCAGTTCGTAGACATTGCAGGTAAATTCCTCCCTGACTTCTCCCGGTCGGCCGCTGGCGATCAGCTTACCCTGACGCATCATTGCAAACCGACTCGCTCGTTCCGCTTCATCCATGTAGGATGAACTGATGATAACAGTCGTACCGTCGCGATTCAGTTCATACAACAGTTGCCAGAAGTCACGCCGCGAGACCGGATCGACGCCATTGGTCGGTTCATCAAGGAGAAGAATTTCCGGGCTGTGCACAAGGGCGCAGGTGAGACCGAGTTTCTGTTTCATTCCTCCTGACAGGTCAGCGGCGAGCCGCGAGATAAACGGCCGCAGCCTTGAAAACTCCAACAGTCGGTCGAGGCGTTGTTTGCGCTGCGCTTTCGGGACGAGGAAAATATCTGCGAAGAAGCTGATGTTCTCGCCGACAGTGAGGTCTTCGTAAAGCCCGAACTGCTGTGGCATATAGCCGATTCGTGGCCGGATCGACTCATAGTCGCACGACAGATTGCGATCAAGAATCGTAATGTCGCCCTGATCGAAATCGAGGATTCCCGCCAGCAGACGCAACAACGTAGTCTTGCCGGCGCCATCAGGACCGACCAGTGCAAAGATCGACTGTGCGGGAATATTCAGAGAGAAGTCATCGAGAGCTGCCGTCGGACCGTAGTTCTTACTCACCGACTGAAGCGTTACAGCAAAGCTACTCATTCTTGAAGAGGTAAACATCGACCGGCAAACCCGGCTTGAAGATTCTGTCAGAGTTGTCCACTTTCACGCGCACCGCAAACACCTGCTTGACCCGCTCTTTTCTGGTCTGAACATTCTTGGGAGTGAATTCAGCCACATGGGAAATGAAGGACACGACACCTGGTATCGGCTTGTCGGGAAAGGCATCGAGATAAACCTCCGCGCTGTCGCCCACATTGACGAATGCAATCTCCGCCTCCGAAACATAGATCTCCACCCAGCTATCAGTGAGGTCGATAATCTCAAACAGTGCGCTGCCAGGCAGCGCCAGTTCTGCTTCATCAACCGGCGCCGACTGGATATAGCCGCTCAATGGTGCAATGATCACGGTATAGCCACGCTGCAACTTCAGTTCTTCGGTCATGGCGTCGAGTTGTCCGAGACGCGAACGCAGTGCCTCCACTTGTTGCGCTCCGGCATCGACCGAGGATTTGATATTATCAAACTCCGACTCCGGCAATGATCCCGATTCGTATGCTCTGCGGCTGCGATCAAGATTTTTACCGGCATTGGCAAGCTCAATCTCTGCCGCTGCCAGTTCCGCCTCAGTGGCTTTCACACCGGCCTTGATCTCCAGCAGTCTAGCCTGAAAGAGATCATCCTCCAGCAGCAGGAGGGTGTCACCGCTATCGACATAGTCACCACGACGATACTTCTTCGAAATAACTTTGCCTGTGACCTGAGCGGTAAGAGTGATGGCCTTCGCTTCTACGGTTCCTGAGGAATAAATCAGGTGATCCGGCAACTGGTCACTCGTTTTTTTCTGCTGGATCGCAAAGATCAGCAGTACACTTACTATCAGAAGCAGGGGGATTATCGCTAGTCTGCGCAAATGTCTACCCTCGTTAGTATCAGAATTTCGTCACCATCAAGGTAGTAGTTACAAACCGGTCAATCCAGCAAAAAACTCTCCTCGGCGGGAAAGCCCTTGACTTGGAGGGCGATAATACTCCAAATTAGGGCGGTATGGTAAAACTGATCACTATCCAGATATTGACCGTTATAGCAGCCACCTTCGCAGTTGCTACTGCCGCAACAATTCAACTTGATACGCTTGAATCTGAATCCACCCGCTTCATCGAAATCGGCAGCGGCTATTTCAATCCTCTCAATGACCCCTATTCGGCAGCCTATAAACATGGGACTAACCTGCGATTTTCCTACACACAAAGGTTCTCAGGCGATTTGCTCCTGGGCGGCATCCTGCGCATCTCACGGAAAGCGCATAAGTATGCTGGTTCAGTCAGTCATCAGACAGTTCTTATCGGTGTCAGCGGCGGTGGTGAGATTCTTTCCGGCGGCAAGCGCGACCTGATCCCACGTGCCCACATCTATCTTGTCCGCGCCTCCATCTCAGGGGGAGAGGCCATGAGCGAGACAGGAATCGGATTCGGGTTTTCTGTAAGCTATCTGATCAGGTCAAGTCCTCGATTCGGCTTCGGATTAGAGGCGGAGTTTAACCATACTTTTCTCGACACCGGCCTTATCAATAATCAAGGAAATCTCGGCGGCCTCTGGATAGCGCCGATTGTCAGGATCACTTTCTGACACTCACTCCTGACTGAATATCTTCCCGGGGTTAATCAACCCACGGGGGTCAAAGGCGCGTTTGACCTTGCGAAACAGCTCAAGTGTGGATGGTGCAACTTCGAGGGGAAGGAAATCCCTTTTCGTGATGCCGATACCATGCTCGCCTGAGATCGTCCCTCCCAGTTCCAGTGTGATC
>Ga0255399_1054_pt1 | contig 10680 bp, 9 predicted proteins | sample ANMaggSSYBR01J13_FD_182115 | JGI IMG/M metagenome (GOLD analysis project Ga0255399, IMG submission 182115) | Sediment cell enrichment communities from methane seep in Santa Monica Basin, California, United Staets - ANME aggregate JGI... | ecosystem: Environmental > Aquatic > Marine > Cold seeps >...
ATGGATTCAAACAAGTGCACCGGGATGCGGATAGTGCGGGCGTGCTCGGCGATGTGGCGGCTGACGGACTGGCGGATCCACCATGTCGCGTATGTACTGAATTTGTAACCGCGCGTGGGATCAAACTTGGTGATAGCACGCAGCAGCCCCAGGTTGCCTTCCTGGATTAGATCGAGGAAATTGATACCGCGCCCGAGGAAGCGCTTGGCGATGCTCACCACCAGCCGCAGGTTTGCGCGCACGAGCGCTTGTGTGGCTTCTTCAGAAAGGCGGTCTACGTCCTCCATATTATTCTTGAGAGCATGATGGTTGGGAAGATGCTTCATGCAGGTTTTCAGAGTCGGGAAATTGCCGCGTGACTGGTAAAAATCAAGCAGGTACATTGCCAGATCGTTTGGCATCAGGTAGCTTGCCAGATAGAAAGAATAGACTTCGTGGATCAGACCGATGATTAATTCCTTACGGATTGTGTTGGTGGTGCGTTCGTTCTCCTGCCAGTTCGGATCGAGGTAATTGCGTGTGTAAGAGGGCTCATCCCCCAACCAGGTTTCGCGCAGTGACTGCGCTTCCGCCAGAAGCAGTGTGAAGTCCGGCAGCGCCACCATCTGGCTGCTCTGGCAGAATGCCTGTAGATTGTTGTGGCTCAACAGGAAATCTTTCACAACCTGGTTGTAGACGTACAAGACTTGTTCAGTTTTCTTTTCGGTGTCCTGCTCTCTGGCACGCAGCCAGTCGAGGCGCTTCTTGGCCTCATTGCGGGTGGATAGGCGGAATTCGCTCACCGCGGTTAGCAGGTCAATGAGCCCGATCTCTTTAAGGTACAGCCGGACTGGGTCGTTCGAGACCTCCGCGGCAGGTGCGGGCTTGGTGATTATTTCCTTCAGGGATTTATCAGGCGCGTCGAAAGGGATGCTATCGCCGGCTTGGTCGAAATTATCAAAATTGTTGTTGTTTTCTTCAGGCATCTTGTGATCTCCCCCACCGCGGCGCTGCGCTGCTATCCGATTCTTCCGGTTGTGATTGATCGGATGGATGGGTGTGCGTTTGCCGGCCGGGCAGGTTTGATTGCTTCGGCATGCGATTGATTATACATTAGCGCCTGTCTGTGGAACAGGATATTGAGGGTTTCCTGTGATGCACCAGACAGGCAACCTCTGTCAGCCACCCCCGGATACAGGGTTTATTAATCTAAGGTCCTTTTTTCCCGGTTTGCCTACTTGTCACCGGTACTATTTTTCGGGAGTATTACTTGACGAATTGACCAAATACGCATCTGATACCTCTTCCCGATAAGTACGATTGAAATATTAGAAGGCATCATTGGCGAAAAGGTTGGCAGCTCTCCTCAACCCTGTTGGCATTGGTTGAACAAACAACAAATATCCGATAAATAAATGTAAGCAAGAAAAAATTCATACAAAAACTTATTCCATGTATAATATCTATGCGAGGGTATTTTTCAAAATAGCAGCAGATTTGTTATTTTTGAATCGCTTCCTGCTAGTTTTTCATAACACAACGAATAACTAATATTGAAATAGTATATTTATTCCAGAAAATATTCACATAAGAATAGCAGTATAAAAGCAGATATTTTCATAAAGAAAAACAGCCTATTTCTATTGACTATGTTTTCTTCTATGTAGTTTATTAATTTAAAACCATTAAATGAAAGGATATAAGAATTGTGAGAATTGCTTTAATAAGCGACCCAATGAAAATGGATTATCCGGAATCAATCCAAAAAATATATGAGGAAACCCGAAATTCTGTGGCAAATAGCATTGCTGCTGCTATAAAAAACCTGGATTTTGAATTCGAACATCTTGAAGCAACTAATAACTTGGATGATAAAGTAAAGAAATTTAAACCAAACCTTGTATTTAATCGTTCCAATCTTGAAAATCACAAGAAGGGAATATCGTTCACTCCATTTCTATTAGATAAACTTGAAATTCCATACACCGGTCCAGATGCGAAAAACTGTGTCATCGCATTTAATAAATGCCTTACAAAAAAAATCCTTGAAAGTCTGGATATCCGGACATCGAAGTTCGTTCTAATCGATGACCCAACCAATATTAAAATTCCGGATAATATGTCTTATCCTCTTTTTATCAAACCCATTATGGGTGGCTGCAGCCTGGGTATAGAAGATCAGAATCTTGTATTCTCAAGAGAATTATGCGAAGCAAATAGTAAATATTTGATTGAATACATCCAACAACCTGTCCTTGTGGAAGAATTCCTTGGCGGAAGAGAATTTACTGTTGGAATATTTGGAAATGATCGCCCAGAAGCGCTGCCAATACTCGAATTTATAAATCATTCTGAAGAAGCATATCAATTTAGAAGTTTCAATTCAAAAATGGTCGCAGGAAAACAAGAGAAAATCTCATGCCCGGCATTGCTTTCAAAAAAAGAAGAGAGTGAGATAGTCAATCTCGCGTTAAAGACTTATGAAGCTATAGGATGCCGCGATTATGCCCGGATTGATATCCGCAATAATGATGAAGGAATTCCCTTTGTCTTAGAAGTGAATGCGTTTCCCAGTTTAATTCCTGGCGGTAGTTCATTTGCGGATATGGCAGAAACTGTTGGCTTATCTTTTACAGATTTAATCAAAGAAATTTTAACGATAGCCTGCAAGAGAAATGATATTGATATAGACAATGAGATTATTAAACAAATAGATATAAACCCCGATTCCAGATACATCAATTCAAACAAACATCTTCTGCCCTTGTAATAAATTTCAAATTGACATTTAACTCTTGAACTGAAGAATCATTTGCAGGGATTATTGCATGTCTGGTTCCTTACTGGTTAAATTCTAAAGATTGCTTCTCACTCGTGGATATGAAAAATGACTGAAATAAAAAGAACAATTGGGTTCCCGAAAATGTACAAAGAAGAAGGAGAGAAACGTGCCTTTTTGCCAGATTTCATCCAATATTTAACGAAAACCGGGTTCAAGGTAATTATTGAAAAAGGATATGGCGAAAAACTTGGCCGCAGATTTGAGGATTACAAACAAGGAAATCCACTGATCGATTGTGGCAACAGAAAGGACGTATTTAAACAAGACTACGTCCTGATCCTTCGGTCACCAAAACAGAGTGAGTTTAATTTAATCAAAAAAAATACCTGTCTTATCTCCATGCTGCATTTTCCAACTCGCCCAGGCCGTGTGAAGCTGCTAAGGGACTTGGGAATTGACGCGATTTCACTTGATGCCATTGTCGATGATTTTGAACTGCGCCTGGTTGAAAACATGAAAGCTGTTGCCTGGAATAGTATGGAAATTGCTTTTGATGAAATTGAAAAAAGAATCCCACAATTAATTCGTTCCAACGGAAAGCCCTGGAAAGTACTTGTGTTAGGAACTGGCATGGTTGGCCAACAAGTTGTGAACGCCGCCAGTAATTTTGGAAAAATCGCTAGAAATATTGAACATATGGAATTAGGAGGAAACGGAGTTATTGTTACTTTTGTGGGCCGCAATATAAGTTCCAAAAAAGATATTCTTTGTGAATTACTAGCTAATACAGACATTTTGGTAGATTCAACAAGGAGAAAAAATCCTTCAAAACCAATTATTCCAAATAGATGGTTATCATCACTCCCCAAGGATGCAACAATCGTGGATCTAACTGTGGATCCCTATATCCTTTCTTCGGATCCACCGGTTGTAAAAGGTATTGAAGGAATCCCACACGGAAACCTGGATAACTATATCTTTGAGGTCGATGACGATAGATGGGATCACAATGTGCCCCCGGAAATTCCTTCGAAGAGCCGCCGCAAAACCATCTCGTGTTATTCCTGGCCTGGAATTTACCCGGAAGAATGCATGCACCATTATGCAAAGCAACTTGGACCATTGATGCGAGTGTTGCAGGAAAAAGACTATCGTACGCTTTCACTTGATGGTTCTTATTTCGAGAGAGCGCTGTACCGTGCAAGATTGGATTCATTCAAGTAGGCGTTAATGTTAAAAAGGAAAAATCGCGTACTATTTAAATGTTAAGAATCTTTTTCATCCAGAAAAAGATTCTTTTTGAGTCGTCTTTCCGGGTGTAACGCGGGTGCAGAGCTGGTGATACCACCAAAGGGTGGTAGGCAATGGATAACATGAGAATTGACAGCTCCAAGCCGAAGTCAAGCCTGGTTGAAAAACAATGAAATGGAAACCGAATAAGTACATGAGTAAGACGGCTTGGCCTCTCGATAACCTGACTCGCCTGCGGCTCTGGTAAGCAGCGTGATTTTTACAAACTTTGGTTACAATTGAAGTGTGTCGGTCTGCAAATCCGGCGGGCGGGTTGAAATCGTTTTGCGGCTTCCGCAAAACGAGGTATGGAAGATGATGCCCTCAAGGACATAATCAAAACATTACATAGACAGAGAATACTCAAGTGAGGATGAAATAACCTATGAAAGATTCAATAATCGAAGTAAAAGACTTCCGAAAAACCTACGGCGATTTTATCGCAGTGGACAGTATCAGTTTCGACGTAAAGCAAGGTGAGATATTTGGCCTGCTCGGACCTAACGGCGCTGGAAAGACCAGCACACTGGAAAGCCTGGAAGGGCTCCGCTCCCCGGAAGGAGGTTCATTGCGGGTGGCAGGTATTGACCCGACGCATGAGCCCCGCAAGCTGCGGAATATGATCGGCGTGCAATTGCAATCGGCGGGATTACCGGATAGCATAACGCCAGACGAAGCCATGAAATTCTTCTGCGCCTATCACGAAGTGTCCCCTCGCTTCGACTTATTGGAACGGTTGGGTCTTGCTGAGAAGCGGAATTCCCAGTTCTACGAACTCTCGACCGGGCAGCAGCGGCGCCTGGCGTTGGCTCTGGCAGTGGCTCACAACCCCCGGGTACTCTTTCTGGACGAGCCAACAGCCGGTCTGGACGTGGCAACCCGCGTTGAATTGCACGAGATGATACGGGAACTGCAAACCGGCGGCACCACCATAGTCTTAGCCACACATGACATGGCCGAAGCTGAAGAGATGTCAGATCGGGTGGCTATTATGATGAAGGGTAAAATTGTCAATATCGGCACTCCGATGGAGATCACCGCTAAGGGTGCGGGGCTGACCAAGATTTCTGTACGCACTCAGGCCTCCAGCTTGACTGACGCAGGCATCACCTTTCCAGCCGTAAGCCAGCGTCTATCCAAAGATGAGTACAACATCTACTTCAGCTCGGATATCGGCCCAACGGTGTCAGCTATTATTGCCCACATTGAGTCCAAGGAAGATACGCTGATCGACTTGCGCGTTGAACGGCCCTCCCTGGAAGACCGTTTCCTTGAAATCACTACTACTGGAGTTGTGCAATGAATGCTTTTTTCCACCACTTTGCTTTTGAATTCCGCACTGGCATCCGTAACAAACAATTACTATTGATGAACTATCTGTTCCCTCTGGGCTTTTACCTGATGATGGGATTTGTCATGGCTGAGATCAACCCTCTCTTTCGGGAAGACATCATTCCGGCGATGGTTGTGTTTGCCGTCTTGGCAGCAACGTTACTGGGCATACCCGATCCACTGGTCAACGCCCGCGAAAACGGTATCTTCCGCAGCTACAAGATCAACGGCATCCCCTCCACCTCGATCCTGATCATCCCGGCTTTGACAACTATTTTGCATCTGGTAATTGTGGCTACGATCATCACTGCCAGCGCGCCCCTGCTCTTTGATGCTCCTTTGCCGCTGAATTGGCTCAATTATGTTCTAATCTTCATTGCCCTGGCTTTTGCATGCGTAGGCATTAGTGTGTTGATCGGGGTTGTTTCCCCCAGTTCACGTATGACAGTACTGTGGTCACAGCTTGTTTTTGTCCCATCCATGATGTTGGGAGGACTGATGCTTCCATACAGCATGTTGCCCGAGGTGGCCGGTAAAATCGCACAGCTTCTGCCTGCCACTCAGGCGATGAACGCCTTCAACGGATTAGCTATGGGAAAGGTAGCTGATTTTTCCCCTTGGGGTTCTGTAATTGTCTTGTTCATCAGTGGCATGTTGGCGTTTGGATTGGCAGTCTTTCTCTTCAGTTGGGACAGCCGCAATACGGTGCGACGCGGGCATCCCTCGCTGGCATTTCTGGTTTTGCTGCCGTATATTGCCGGAATATTCTTGCTATCGTGATCAACATAAAACCGATAGTGAGCTAAACAATAGCCGCACAACCCCGCGTAGACGGACCCACCTTCGACTGCGGGAATCGGCACGTTTCGCAAGTATTTCACTCTGGTTATCGAAGGTCCTGATCTAGAGCCGCCCTGCTGCTGATGAAACCGTTGGGCAGCGCAGAAATATTGGGAGTTCGTTATGAATGAGAACAACACGTTCAAGCTTCTTTTTCTGGCTTTGTTTATATTGGTTATTATCGTTAGGGCATATTTCGGTAAGAAACAAAGGAGTGTAGGGCAGAGCAGTTGGTCGGTAGATGAAGATGCGGTAAAAAGAGAGGGTCGATTGAGTTTGCTCCTTCGACCCATATCGGTTCTGTTTATGCTAGCCCTTTTTGCTCTCTACTTTATTGAGCCATTAGGTTCGGAGTGGCTTCATGCTTCACTCCCTTGGCAGCTTCGATTATTCGGTGTATTCCTTAGTTTAAGCGGTATCCTGATGCTGGTGTTGACGCATCGTGCGCTTGGCATTCATTGGTCAACAACGCTTCAGTTTAAGGAAAGTCATTCGTTAATCGCCACTGGTCCGTATAGTCTCATCCGCCACCCGATGTACATATCTTTGTCCATAATCTTTGTCGGGTTAGCGATCGTTTCCTCGTTTTGGCCTCTTTGGATACTTACACTGTTGATGATTATATTTTTCTTCAGGATTGTAAAGAGAGAGGAAGATATGATGATTGATGAGTTCGGAGATGAGTATGTATCCTATATCGAAAAAACAGGACGTTATCTTCCCAGACTACGCCGACGCAGTCAATAAACGTCCTGATGGCTTTTAGCGCTCACTACCCTAACACACAGCAATCGGACTTGGCTTCACCAAGGGGATTCACGGCAGCGATGGGCTGGGGAATATCGGCTTCCCTCATCCTGTAGAATTATTTTTGTCCTTTGTTTCTATCAAAGAAAAATCACCTACAATATTTAAGAGGAAAGCAGGAAAACAGTTTAAAAAAGGAGATTCAGATGCCATTTAAAGTCCTCTTTATCGCTCATGCTCCCGATGCTGACAAAGAAAAGCACAGAAGTTCAATTGAAACAGGCATGTATCATCTATATACGGTTGTTTTGAAGAACCAGGATGAAGCTTTGGAAATCTCAAAGGAGTTTGCAGATAACATGAATATTGACTGCATCTTGCTCTGTCCCGGCTTTTCAAATAATGACGTTGCGGAAATATCAAAAATTACTGGTGGTAAAGTTGCTGTGTCAGTTGCCAGAGGAGATGGCCCCGGGAATAAGATTTCATTTGAAGCAAGAAAGAGAGCGGGCTACCCACCAAGGAAATAGTGCCGCATCCAGTCTAAACCATTTCCAATCTTTAGAACACCTCACTCAACGGTGTATCTATGCTGACAGCAAGTAGAGCAGGAACCATCTCAAGGGTTGCACAGGCAATGGATATGTGAACCTGCTGATTCTTATAAATTAATTTTCCTTACAAGGATTTCTCTATTTGCTGGTTTGGTTTCCAGAAATGGCGCAAAACAACGATCCAATAGGATAGTGATGGTTATAGCAACTGTTCCACTTTATCCACCTCTATAACTAATGCCCCTCTCGCCCAGGAATATTTTGATTTGGTCAATTCCATCAATTTGCCGTCTGTAACAATTTTGGCACGGCCGCTCAGGCGATAGCCAGTACCCATGCCGCTTTTTCCCTGCACCTGTTTAGAACCGACAAGCAGCTCAATGCGATCATTCTCTTTCAGGTTTTTCTCGGTTTGTGAGTAGCCACCAGCCGGGATTACAATCGTTTTTCCATCGTTGATATCCAACGATTTCACGAAGTCACTCCAGGTAGCTACAAGATGTGGGCCTTTATCTCCGCATGTAGCAATTGCTACGATCTCGGTGTTTTCGATCACTTTTTTAACATCACTGTTTATGGTATCCATAACACTATTGTAATTCAAGAGATTTTAATGGTCCGAAAAAGAACGGTAATTGGAAATACCTTTCCGAATTGTTCAATTTGATTTTTGTGTGCAATCCCTGTGGAAACCACCACAAGTGTGGCAGGCAATGGATGCTGTAGACAGCTCGGTGCTTGTCAATGGAACAAGTTGTTGCGGGTTTTCCCACAAGGGGCACTTCGCGAATCCCGTCAGTAAACCCAAATAAGCTTCAAATGCAGGTTCAATTTTCTGAATAATCAATTTTCTTGTATCTTGAAATCTCTACCACCAAAGATAAAAAGCAGGTATTACGGGCAGATTCCCGGACTGATCGAGTTGAATAATCCTTAAAATATATCGCACCATAAATCGGCAGCGTTGATGATAATTAGAGAGAATACGCAATAGAACACAATGATTCCCAAAGCGGCCAATAAGATAATACGCCAGCCGTTTTTTTTCTGATCTTTTGTTTTTCTGATTGGCGTTTCCCCAATTCCTTCATTATTGATAACAGGTATTTTCTTAAGAAACAGATTTTTTATTGTTTTGTGAATATTGGTGATTTTCTTACCAATTCGATTTATCAATAAAATTGGGGAAAACTGCCAGCTGTGTTCTCCACTCACCCGGATGTCGCGCTTGAGGAATGGGATCCAGGCCAATAAAGCGAAGAGCAGGGCTGTAGTGAGTAAACCAAAGGTCCATCCTACCTCCAAGCTATTTATCGCTCCCCCGCCCTGATAGTAGAACATGGGTGTGTACTCCATGAATGGTTCAAGATCGGGATTGATCCTTGAGAGCCCGATCATCAAAAAATTAATAACCATCAGAGCGCCAGAAAGCATCCCGGCAAAGCGTGTTGAAGGCAGGAGGAAGCTTAACAGCAGGGCAAGGGTGCTGAAAACCATTGTGATCGCGAAAAGGGATAGAAATGGACGCAAGAATTCTATTGGTGTAAGGTCAAAACCAAAAGCGCTGGAAGGTATTACCAGGCTCAACCAGGCAATGAGCAGGATCGTTGTGATCACAGTGAAGAAGGCCAGGAGCCGGCCCCAATAAAGCCGCGAGCGGCTTATTGGATGCGCAAGCACAAGGTCGAGCAGACCTTTCTCCTCATCACCTACAATCAAGTTCACACAAGCTCCAATTGCGAAAATACCAATGATCATATTTATCAATGTGAAATACTCGACATCCAAATAGCCCCACGGAGTGGTCATCTCAGCCATTCCGCCGAAGAAAGCCATTATTTCTTGCGGATAGCTCTCAAGTAGTTCGGATATTCCCTGCATGTCTTTCACACTGTCATACATGGATCCGAGAAGAAGCCCATAAAATACCAGCCCAATGCTCCAACCTATGGCCTGGCCGCGCAAGCGGCGGATAGTATGCCTGAATTCAGCAAACATCTAGGCTCGCCTCCTTTTCTTCATCTTTATAGTAATCCAGAAAAATTTCCTCAAGGGAGTGACGAAGGGTTTCAATGCTGCCGACCGGATAGTTTGCCAAGGTTTTTATTAGCTTATCCATCTCACCTTCAACCTTCAGGGTAATATCCATGCCGTTACCCTTTGAGACCAAAGATATACCCTCGAGATTTGTGAGAGGTCTGGTATCGATCTTTTTCCGGAAACGGATTTTTACTTTGCGCATGGTCATGCTGGCAAGTTGGGATGGGCTGATCTCCTCCGCGATGATGCCTTTTCGTATGATGGCTACCCGACCCGCAATGGCTTCTACCTCACTGATAATGTGTGAGGAAAAGAAGATCGTGGTACCCTCCGCCTTTGCACTTTTCAACATTTTGTACACAACCTGCTGCATCAAAGGATCCAGCCCGGCGGTGGGTTCATCAAGAAGTAAAATCTTTGCTCTCGGCATGAGGGCCTGCACCAGCCCTAATTTTTGCTTATTTCCTTTGGATAGATTTTTCACCGGCATATTGAGGTCTAATTCCAGGCGCTGTGTTAATGCCGTTACATAATCCCAGCTGACCTTGTTTCTGCGAAGGCCCATAAAATAGCGCAGCATATCCAGTACTTTGATGTTGGTTTCCAGATTTAATTCGCCTGGAAGATAACCGATTTGAGATCGGACCTCAACCGGCAGTTTTTGTGGATCCATACCCAATATACGGATTGATCCCGCCTGGGGACGGATGAGATCCAGCATACAGCGGATGGTAGTCGTTTTCCCCGCGCCGTTAGGGCCTAAAAATCCATACATTTCTCCCCGCTTTACTTCCAGGTTCACACCACGCAGCGCGTGAACTTTCCCGTAGAATTTGTGCAAATCTTTAATGATTATTGCTGACCGCTCATTCATTTGATGCCTTTCTAAGATACACACTCAAAATGATTATATATATTTTATATTTTCTTGTCAGCCATTATCAATGAATTGGAGGTAAGGCTCCCCTAAAATAATGCTGGGGATAAGTAGACACAACTGGGGAAAAAGGAGCCGATCATAAAAAAGAGTAGGTACAGCAAAAGCCAAATCATCACGACACTCAACAAAGGGGAATCAGAAAGCCGGTTACTGGTATTTACAGAGAACATGGCATA
>Ga0255399_1055_pt1 | contig 10634 bp, 10 predicted proteins | sample ANMaggSSYBR01J13_FD_182115 | JGI IMG/M metagenome (GOLD analysis project Ga0255399, IMG submission 182115) | Sediment cell enrichment communities from methane seep in Santa Monica Basin, California, United Staets - ANME aggregate JGI... | ecosystem: Environmental > Aquatic > Marine > Cold seeps >...
CCATCGACGGCAACCTTCTTCATCAACAGAAGTTTTTAATGAGGTTACAATGAATACAGGTTTTCCAAATATTTCAATCTCTTTAATTTTTCCATCAATTACTTTAGTTACATAATTCTGTCCGCTTGCTCTAACTTTAAAAGATTGGGAAGAAAGTAATTCTTTTGATGGATCTTCAAGATGAATTACCCGACCATCCCATGATCCATATATCGGTTCATTCTTTCCTTCTTTATTTTTTTCCCATCCTACAACCGGTTTCCAATAATCAAACGACTTTTGTGAAATATCAGTTCTATGATAATAAACTGCTTTTGGCAACATTACATTACAGACCTTTTCGGTAATCCAATCCTTCCCTCCCCCAGTTGCATCTGAAACTATGATATTAGAACTTGTGGGTTTCGCATTATTAACCAATCTTAAACATATTTTATTAATGAGGGTGATTATTGTATTTTCTTCTCCTTCAACCCCTTTATTTTGGACATCTTTAATTATGTTTAATAAAAGTTCTGGATTTTTCAATTCTATAATGGCTTCATCTTCTAATTGTTTCTTTTCTTGCATCTCTTGTTGACGGTATTTCCTACTTGATTTTGATACATCCAGTACTTCTTCTTTTTCAAGTGGTGGTTTGTTCTTCTCATTTACCTCAAACAACATACATTCAATTTCATCATCAGAAAATTCCTTACGGTGCATCCCTGCATATTTCATCAGACTTGATTTTCTATTACCTTTAGATAATCCTTGTTCAATGTCCTCTCTAGTGATTACTTGAGGAATGAAATTAATTTCAGATTCTTGTTTCACAAATCCTTTTTCTATACATTTCCTCTTAATATCTTCCCAAATCTTATCCGCATCACATTCAATAGGCAATTCAAGAGTATCAAAATCATTTAATAACTCATATTTTCTGCCAGAAGGATGTATCGAGGGATATAAAACCATATAGTGATTATTCCCTCTATATTCAACTTTATCACATGTTTCTCTGTTAATATCTACTTCTTTGTTAAAACGAAGAAAAATATGATATCTTCCATCACCCCCTGGAGTTTTTTGTACCCAATAACCTTCATTCACTAGTGATGTTGGATTGAAACCAAAAACTTCCCATTTCTTTTTATCGCCATAGTCAAAATCAAAGCATACAATATTACCATGTAATTTCCCTAGCATCAAACCAACATTTTTATACAAACCCTTATCAATCCATGTTTGAATGACTTCAATTGTAGGTCTATTTTCATAATAAAATTTTAGCTCACATTCCTCAAATCCATTCGGAATTTTTCCATTAAGCGGGATTGGTGTTCCACCCATTTTGTATAATTTCAGAATCCTCTTTGCATCAATCATAGGGATTCACCATCCGAATTGTTTACGACAGGTTTACTATTTGAGATATATAGCTTATCATTTGGACTTGTTCCCTTTCTATAAATCAGTGTCCCATGTTGTTTTATTATTCCGATTACGTCTCCAAAAAGTTTTACATCGCCACGAAATACGACGGCACATGTAAGTTGTATACCTTCTGCTTCATTAATTTCTTCTTCTTTTTTTATTCTATTTAATTCTAATATCATTTTATATTCACCATTTACAATATTATTTTTCGTAGTATCATTCGACGGATACTAACTTTCATTTTTCTAATACTTATAATTCAAATCTTTTTGCTAAAATATAGTTTATTAATTCAGATTTATTCCCACCAATAGTATTTAATTTATCAGCAATATTTGTATCTAAACTGAAACACATCGTTGTCTTCATCTCATCTTCACCCCCATTCAATATTATTCAATAATCACCACCTAAAAAAGAATGATCTGAGACAGTACTCTTTTCAAAATAATTCCATCCCGCATAAACTATTTTTTTTTGTAGTGTATCCTCATTATTAGTGCAAACACCAGGTAAATCATCATCTTCTATTTTCCAGCCAGGTTCAATAATATCATTTAGAAAAGAGATTTCCGCTTGATTATGAAAAGGACTGAATTTAGAGTCATCAAGAGCAAGATATTCTTTTACAGGTTTTCCTTCTCTTTTGTTTTTAATAAATTCTAAAATCACGTCATCTTGTTCAGGATTTCCTAAATATCCAAGCCAACGATTCTTATGCTTATCTTTATTTAACGACCAATATTCCTTTTGATATCCTTCACTATGTCTATCTCTCCCTCTCCACTTCTTTTGACAATCTTCACATCGTTTGCAGTTTCTATGGAGATTGGAGATGTCTATATTGCAGGTAATACAACACTTGTTCATGGTTGTGTAGGCAGTATCTATTATTAATAATTATCAGAAATATTCGATATTCACATTTGAAGTGAAAAAAATGTTTTTTATAGCTATTGTACAAAATAGACGAATGAATCAAATCCGACGAATCTATGCCCATAACTTCACATTTGTTAACTTCTGCATAATAGATTTCTTATTTTCATTTATTGATTCATTAGGGGAAAGGTGTAGGATTTGAGTTATTTTAATATCCTTTACAAGTAAACTACATTATAACATATATGATATAAAACGTAGCTTTTCACTTGTTTTATGATGTTTTAGTGAGGTGGTATTCCGACGCATTCCTAGCAATTCCTAAACCATTTAGGAATACCTATTACTCCTGTTGTAATGATGTTTTTAACCCCCTATTCCTGTATTCCTAAATGTATGGGGGTATAATTATTCATCTCTTCTCTCACTAGTTTATATGACGTCGAATTTCGCATACACCCCCGCAATTCTAGGAATCTAGGAATACCTCCTCATTTTGCATAATTCTCTTCTGTTGTAGCAATTCCTACGCAAATAGGAATACCTCGGAATAGCTTAGGAATACCTCTCTTTTTCTCACTCTTAATTGTCATATAAGTTGAATCTATCATGTTTACCTGTTATTTGATGTCGTTTTTTTTTAGGAGAAAATGAACTTATAGATTAAATATTCTTAAACAACTTTATCAACATATTCACCTGCATAAAAAGTTTATATAACCAGTAATTCCTTCAATTTTCATTATACTCGGGGGAGTAATAAGATATGTCAACAAATTATCAAGACCATGTAGATAAAAGAGTTAAAGAAATGAGAGAAAGAATGGTTAATTTTCGTAAAAATAAGAGATTAAATGCAAAATCAAGAAAATAAGTAATAAAAAATCAAGTATTAATGGAGAGGGAAGAATCATTGGCAAATATCTATAATAGGCCTGGTGCTGAAAAACAATTATTATCATTATGTTCACCAAGGATACAAAGTTTTGATGAAATTAAACCAACATTAAGAGATTTGAAAAATTCATTTGAACAGAAAAAAAATGAATTTCATAAGGAATTACCAAAAAGAATTGATTTAGAAAAAAACCAATCAAATATCTTAATTGATAAAAGAGATGAAATTAATCAATACTGGAATCAAAAAATAGAGGATATTAATCATATATTAACCAGTGACAAATGGAAATTTTGGAAATATATTGAGGTTTATTGGTTAAAGAATATTTCAAAACCAAAAGCACTTAAATTTATTTTAAAAGACATTCATAAACAGAATGAAATCATCCAAACATTACAAGACCATCCTAAAATGATCTTTAACAAAGAAAACCATGAATTAAACTCAGAAATCATTCAATTAGACCATGCATTAAAATCACCAGATTATCGAGGGGCATATGGTGAACTTGAAGTATTAGATGAATTAAAAAAATTAGATAATAGTTATTATGTTTTCTGCGATGCTAAGATTACCTTAAGGGATTATGTTACGTATAAGGGGAATAGAAACCTTAAATCTGCACAGATGGATTTCGTTGTAGCAGGGCCAACAGGGTTTTTTATTATTGAAGTAAAAAACTGGAGTGATAGAACTAAACTAAATCATCATGGATTAAGCCCTTATGAACAACTTGATCGAGCAGGACTAGTTCTTTGGATTTATTTAAAGAATAGGTTTTTTATCTATAAACCACCCATTACAAAGTTACTGGTTTCATTAAAAGGAAATTTTTCATATAATAAAAATTATCGATCTGTTCTTGTTAAACATTACAAGGGACTTAACACATTCATTCAAAATAATAACAGAGTAGTAAAAGAATCGAAATTGCATAAAGTTGTTAATTCATTATCTTAAAATTGCTATTATTTACATTTAACATGTGTATTTGGTGATGGATTTTCTAGGAGAAAAACAAGGGTTTAAAAATTACCTTTTCATTGAAGATTTATTAGTGAGGGAATAATGAAATACTATTGTAAAAAATGTAAAAAACCAATTGAAGAAAAAGTTTACAAATATTCATATAAAATTTTTAAAGAACCATTATGTAGAGAACATCAACCTAGTAAAAAAGAACTTGATAAAAAAAATAACAATAACAAAGGATTGGATAAGAAACAATCAAGTTATAGAGAAGGAATGATCAAAGGGAGAATTGCTGAAACGTTGATTGAAGAATTATTCTTATCCCTAGGGTATAATGTTTTTAGGTATGGAATGGAAAATACAGTTCCAGGAATAATGAATCTTCTTAAGGGAGTAAGAAGTGATGTTGCAAAGAACATTAGAAGGATGCCTGATTTTGTTATTCAACCACCTGATGCAAAAGAAGTGTTTTTTGTAGAAGTAAAATTCAGGAAAAGTGAACAATTTTCAATAAAGGATTTACCTGAAGATTATCCTTTCATCAATTGTTATTTTATTATTGTATCAAAGAAACATATCAAATGTATTACATATGAAGAATTGAAAGAAGGAAAGACAATCTCAGAAAAATCATATAATTATCTTGGGAGTCGAAAAGAATTTGATCTTAAAAATGATATTATCAAAGATTTCTGCAAGTTCGCTATTAAATTCTTTAAAGAAGTATGATATCTTTATTTACCCTGTTATTTGATATCATTTCCCACATTATTACAGCAAGCTACATAGAAGGATTGTAAGCGTCGATTTATGTAACTGAAGGCATGATATTTCGGTATGATTAAAGTGCTTTAGAAATGTGTTTCCGTGCTTCCTCGAGTACTCGCTATCATTAATGGTATTATCTCATATTTGTTAATCTTTTAATGCTTTAATCATTCCTCCAAAATAAGGACATAATACACTTAGTCACCATCTAAAATTACGTCCCTAATTGAATCCTCAACAACCCCGCCGTTTTTAATAATTTTTTTTTGAACTGCCTTAAAATCATGTTGTTTGATTATTTGTTGATGTTCACCCTTATTGATTACTTTGTCCCATTTCACATAGCCAATGTACAACGGATTTTTAAGAATATATGAAACCATTGTCGCCGAGTATCTTCCTTCGTTTTTTGTTGGTATTTTTTTAGCATTTAATTCATTCTGTATTTTTGATACTCCATTTCCTTGAAGATATAGATTATAAATATATTGCACAATTTCCTTTTCTTTTTGATTAATGACTAATTTTTTGTTCTTGTAATCATAACCTAATGGCGGAGTAAACCCATTCAACCCCTTGTTTTCCTTAGCTTTCTGCAACTTTCCATCATATACACGCTCACCAATTTGTTCACTCTCAAGGGTTGCTATATTCTGTAACATATGAATAAAGAATCTACCCATTGCCGACGTTGTATCTAAGTTCTCGGTTATACTAATGAACTCTTTTCCCTGTTTCTTCAAGATGTTCATCATTTTAATAAAATTAAGTCGATTCCTATGTATCCGATCCATCTTTTTGACCAAAATACAATCCCAATTTTTTATATCTTCACACATCTTTTTATATGCTGTTCTATTGGTATTTCTCCCACTATAACCGCCATCTGTATATGTTTTAAACACCTCATAATCTTTTAATTCACAATACATTAAAAGTTTATCTTTTTGTTCTTGTAGAGAGAAACCTTTTAACTTTTGTTCTTTAGTTGAAACTCGGGTGTAAATAGCAACTTTCATTTATTCAACACTCCTAGAATAGAAAAAGGATCAGTATATTTCCTCAACAATACACCCATTTACTCTATACAAATTACAACCATAAAAGAAACTTTCAATGTCAAAGCATCCTAATCCATTCGCCTCGTCTAATGCTTTATATAACTCTGGTCGGCAGTTTTCAAGGACATCATACCAATCATCATAAACTATAAACTCAGCATTTCTTAAATCGTCTATTGAACTGCTTCCGTTTAATTCATTGAAATATAAAAAATGCTCGTCTTCTTTATCTTCTAATATTTCCCAAAGTTCAAGGTTTAAAACTTCTGAATGTGAATATTTTCCTTGTTCATCTATGTATTTATAAAAATATTCCAAGTCCTCGGAATGGTTTATTAATTCTATGTAATAATCACCATCACGATAATTTAATTTATCTATCAGATTTTGAATGTTTTCTATATCGGTTTCATAATCGTCTTGTGATATGTAAATATAGAATGCCCAATGTTCTTTATTCCAATCTGAAACAAACATTTCTATATACTCACTATCGGGTTTTTGATTTACATACTTGAAAAAACCTTTATATGATAATTTAGTTTCATCCACTTGGATTTTGTGGGTTTCTACTTCTTCGCCGTTGTGGTTTCTCACATTTTCCATTATATTCATTTCTCCTATTTTTTTAACTCTTCCTCCGAAAGATACAAAATAAAGTCTCTCCAACTCTTTTTGAGTTTGGTTTTTGCTTTTAATACTTTTTCGTATTCGGCATCTTCCAAAGGTATGTTTAGAGTTTTCATTAGTTAGTTAGTATGTAGATACTCTTTCTTAAGTTTTGTGGTAAAAAGCAACAAAAAAGACATTTATTTAATGATAATTATGTTTGGAAATGAAAATCAATTTCTTACGGCAAAAATGAAAAATTGGCGACTGGTAATATATCAAGTAGATAGATTAGAATAATACTTCATAAGGAGAGAAATCAACTATATAGGGAATAATAACACAAATTGAAATATATATGAGATACTTTTGGTATTGAGAGGGAACTTACCTCTATGTGAAACCCTATTTTTACACCCACATTAAGGAGTAGCAACCACAATTCTTATATAGTAAAGCATATATCCTCTTATTGAGGTAAGAGACAAACAAGTTAGAATTATTTTGCATCCTATTCCCTTTCTAACTCTCCTTTTTTCATTTTCTCTTACCTTCCCTCCCTATTTATCCTTAAAGGCGGTGTTGCCTTGCCGTTTTAGTCAATTCCCCAATACCCATTTGTCTGGGTGTATATTTATTTAATTAATTCCGCCTTACCCTTTATATAGCAGGTTAATAATAATAATAATAATAATAATAATAATAATATAATAAAAAAAATCATAATTCTAATTCCTTCACTCAATTAGACCATTTTAATAAGAATATCATATAAGTATAATTCCATATGAAAAAGGCGAAAATTAAATATCAGTAAATATTATCAAATTTGATTGAATATGGAATACGACATACATAGATTTGATTTAGATATGGAGAAAGACCAGGATAAATTAAAGCAGTTTTTGAATAATCTAAAAGGGGAAGTAGTAGCAATAATCCCTAATACTAAACCAACCTTTCAACTTATGGGAGCAACAGCAAAAACTAATTTTCTTATGATTGTTGAAAAAATAAGAAATTAGATTTTAAGCACGATTTTAGCAGAAAAACACCATTTTATGTATTATGAAAGGTAGAGTGCCAGTCAAATATGTGTGTGGAGTACTACTGCATATTTTTATCATTTGTTGCAGTTGTACCCCCTCCATTTTTCACTTTTTTAGAAGTCCCCGACCTCTAAAAAACCCGCTTCTAAAACAAAATCTTACATATTCTCTTTACCGGATTTTCTTTTAATTTTTAAGTTGTTGATTATATCTTGTCCCTTCTTCAAAAACCAAGGACAATCTATACAACCTTCCCCTGTTTTATACCTTGGACAACCATCCTCCAACTTTGCTAAAAACCAACATTCATTACCCATTTCATAAACATAAGCAGGACATTTTTCTTGTAATTCTTTGGGACACTCCATAAACTCCCAACAATTTTTTGCATTTTCTTTATCAACCATAGTCAATCCTCTATTATATCAACCATATTCAATCCTCTATTATATATTACAAATAATTCATCATTGAAAACCACTATAAAAGAGTTATGAAACACCCAATTTTATTTATTATTTGTATGATACTCTCACCTCACCAACTCATTTAATTTAATGAATAATCGGCATTTGCCGACTGAAAAGAGAGTTACATTAATAAACAGATATTACTTGTTATATAGTAGCATAATACGGGGTTATGTTGAAAACAAGAGGGAGAGAAAGGGGTTAGTATATGTCCCTTTTTAGGGGCATCTTTACATTTCACATTTTTTATAAGATAATTGAAAATTCTATTAAAATGGATCTTGCCTCTACTAATCGTTCTAATGTTTAGTAGGATTCGACGCCCCCCATCGTCAAATGCCAATATGCAAAATGTGATGTGGTGTGCTCCTCGTGTAATCGAAACTGTCGAAAAAAAGAAGAAAAAGGTTTGGATACCTAATTGTATCCATAAGTGCGAAATACAAACTCATACATCGTTGGAAGATCACGCCACAATCCACCACCATCACGTGTGAACCAGAAAGCACCATCATCATATTGGTTGCCAAATGCATAGCCCCATTCATAGCCAAAACTAGTGGTTACTCCACTGGGTGCAGGTGGGCATACAATAAAGTAATCAATCCCAGGTGTTACTGATGTATCAACGAAGTTCAATGGGAACCATTCCCAAGTACTTGGTGTTTGTTCAGGTGTGAATACAAGAGTATCAATGAGTGTTCCTTGTGGATCATCAGTCCGTAGTTCAATAGTCAAATTAAACTCAGGTGTTCCAAATTTCCTCAAATAGATTTCTGTACTTGTCAATGTGTTAAATGTTGGTATGAAACTCTGAGCTGATGCCCAATCACCATCTAATGCATGACGGATCGGAAATCCTCTATCTTGAATACTTTGATTTACATCTAAAAATGCTGTTAATGGTAAATAGTCACCAAGACCATAAGGGAGGTTCGTATCTCCTATATTATCGCCATCTGTATCTATTCCATTATAATCTGACCAGTAATTGCCACCAAGATATGAACCACCTATAATGTTAATTCCAGGTGTTTTGCTGATATTCCATGTGTTATTTGCATCATCATCAAAATTGTCATCATTATCAAAAAAATTATTATAAATTAGGTTTTCATATGAATATCCTTCTAAGCTGATACCATTCCAGTCATTATCAATAATAGTGTTTCCTTCAATTATATTACTGTTGGAATTGAAAACTATTCTTATACCATTACCGTTATCATCTAAGATGTTTTCTGTTATTATGTTGTTTTCTGAGTCTAAAAATATGTCGATTCCATGAAAATAATGTTCCATGATAGTATTTTTTATTACTGTATTGTCTGAAGAATCAAATATTCTGACACCAGTTTCAAAATTATTTATGATGAAGTTTCTTTTGATAATGTTTTCTGATGATTCAATCATTTGAATACCATCCCATCCATTATCTCTAATTTCATTCTTAGTTATTATATTATCAAATGAATTATCTAAGTTTATACCATCTCCTGCGTTATCTTTTATAATGTTTCCTGAAATATTGTTATGATCTGAAGTGATTTTTATTCCAGGTCTTGCATTACCTGGTTGGGATTCACTATTCATTGCTGTAAAACCACTGATGTTTACAAAATCAGCAGTCACTCTAATAACAATACCATTATAGTTGCAATCAATAATCGTACTATTCCTATTTTCACCAATCAAATCAATAGTTTTATTCACAACAACATTCTCAAAATATATTCCATTGTAAACATAAACAGTTCCATTCTCAGCAACAGCATCTATGCCATCTTGTATTAAATCAAAATGGTCGTATTGCCATCCGGGGGTTGAAGAACTGAAGTCATCATCAACAAAAACAAGCGAAAGTCTGTTATCATCAAACATTACATCGGCATTAGAATTATTCATCAGTTCATATCCAATGTAATCAAGATTTTCTGATAGATCAGTTGATTTGTATGATTCAATGACATTATCTCTGATTCTTATAGGATTTGACCAGGTCATTCCGCCAGTAGGAGATATTGAAATATATAATTGATTATTAGAGATGTATGAACAAACATAAGTGGTATCGCCGATATACTCGATTTCAGGGTACTGCTCATCTGAGTCTCCGGTTGTTATCAGTGTTTGTTGAGGGTTATTGGGATTTCCATAGATGCAGATTATATCTTTATTATCATTTTGATTTGTTTCTGCTACAATAACCATATTATCATTATTGACAGTTATTTTTGGACAGGTTAGATTTTGAATTCCAACAATATCATATGAGCTTACAAAGGACATATTGTCATCGAAATCATTAATCATTAGGAATAATTGCCAAGTGGAATCATAAAATCTATCATAGATAGAATATGCTTTTTTTGTATTTGCATCGATATATGCATCGGTATGGTTACAATGTTCAATTGTACTCCATGAAAGTGTCATAGTTCCATCGTCATCAGTTTGATATGAAATTTGTGGACTATTGATGAAACCTCCTGAATATGTTGAA
>Ga0255399_1056_pt1 | contig 10471 bp, 6 predicted proteins | sample ANMaggSSYBR01J13_FD_182115 | JGI IMG/M metagenome (GOLD analysis project Ga0255399, IMG submission 182115) | Sediment cell enrichment communities from methane seep in Santa Monica Basin, California, United Staets - ANME aggregate JGI... | ecosystem: Environmental > Aquatic > Marine > Cold seeps >...
ATATTTTTCTCATCTCATATTATTTGCTTTTTTAAGGGGCATTATAACTTGTATAACAACTAATGCCATTTGATGTAATAATCTTAATTTTTTTTTCTCCCGATCCAGATAATCCATTTAGTAAATAATAGTCTGAACTTTCTGGATAAAGATATGTTGATGAACCTGTACACTCTTGTATTACTCCATCTATTAATATTGTAATATATTCTCGTTTTAGAACAATACTGCCAGTATTTTTTACTGTAATATTTAAGTTATGTAATGTTACATTTGCTGTGACATTTACATCATTAATTGTGATGTCTGTTTGCAATTCATCTATTGATCGAGTTTTCATATCGCGATAACTATCTGAAACGTCAGCATACAAAGGTATCATTACACCAATAGATACCTCTAAGGACATAACTATTGCAACTCCGATTATCGCTGTTGCGGTTGAAACTGAAAACCCCATCCTAATACAACCTCCAATTTTAGATTTTTATTTTACAAATCCTTTTTTGAAGAATTTACTTTATATTTTTTAATACTTAATGATCCATATCTATTCTGATTGGAATTGTTGATACTTATCAACTTTTTTTCTTAATCTTATTAAATCATTTTGGATTCTATCCACAAAATGTTTATCAAATTTTTTTCCCTTTAATTTTTGAATAAACATATAGGATTGAATATGGTCCTTAGAAGGAAGAATTGTATGATCTACTTTTGATTCGTTCTTTGCAGTACTTGTTTTCTTTTCCTTTTTAATCCCATTTGAATAATCAAGTAACCCCATTTTCACATCATCAGTAATCCAATTAATGTCAACGTAATACTCTAAAATAGCATCTAAATTTTGATATCCACATTGATCAATTAAATACTGTAACCAATTCATCAATACAATAATACTTTCAGGATTATTGGGAACCGATGTTAGAGGATCAGTTGATATTGCTGAAGTTGATAAACCATTTGAATTGGTTACAATAAGCTCTTCTGTTGAAACAATGGCATCTTCATGATTATTATTTTCAGGATGAATTGATGTTTGTTTCTCTTCTTTTAATTGTTCAAATTGTTCTTGTAAATTATCAATTTTTTCAAACAATAAATGGATGTCAGCAAATGATCCTTCATTGAGTAAAGTGTTATTTTCAGATTTCATAGTATCCTCTGTTATAGAATCAATTCTTCTGGAACTATCTTTTTTCTTCTTATAGGTTAAAATAACCTGATTGATTTTGTCAACAAGAATATAAAACTGATCTTTTGTTAGCGCAACACTTTTTTCTTGTAATCTTACCAAAAGTTTATCTGCAATTTGATGAGGAATCATCTTTTTTTCTACAAGTGAATGAAGCTCACTTTCAATGTCAAACACTGCTTCTTGAGTGTTCTCCTCTTTCTCTGCTTCCCCAACCATGATAGGACTCCTAATTCAATTACCCGGCTTTTAAACTTTCGATATATTCATCAATTACACGATCAACTTGATTTTCAGATGGAATTTTGGAAAATGACATTTCAAGTATCTGATTAACATCCTCATCAGTTAAATCAAAATCATATAATGAATCAATCCCATGATCTGAATCGCTCTGAACTGTTTCATAAATCGAATCAATTTCAGGTGCTGGTTGTTCTTCTTTTTCAAGGGTTTCAGGTTCTAATTCTGATTCAGTTTGTTCTTCGGAGATTTCAGCTTCCAGTTCTGTTTCGGGTGTAACTGGTTCTAATGTCGGATCAATTTCAGAATCCAATTCATCATTTGGTTTAACATCACTAAAATCAAAATTTCCACCTGATTCAATAATCGAAATTTTCTCTTTTATTTCACCAAGTTCTTTATGAATAGTTTCAAATGATTCAAGCCTCTTCTTAGTTACTTTCGAAAGACCTACAAAAGGATTCATCTGCTCTGAAACAATTTCATATAAACTTACAAGATCATCTAAATCTTTTGAGATTGCATTCATTTTATCAGAAACATCATTGATATCCTGCTGATTTTTCTTAATCTGTAAATCAAAATCTTTTATTCTTTGAAGAAGGGCACGTTTTTGTTCAAGAGCTTCACGAGATGATGCGGAAGAAGTACTTCCAGTTTCTTCTGATTCTTCAACGAGATCTCCAACATCATCAAGATCGATATCCTCATCAGGTTTTTCTTCTTTTTTCTCCTCTTTCTCTTCACTCTTTTCTCCCACTTCGGAACCTCCTCCATTTTCATCTAATTTAATAACAGTTCTTAAACTTTCAACATCTTCAACAACAGGTTCAGAATTATCATTTAACTCTTGGGTTTCAGGAGTAGTTTGTACTTGTTCTTCCGTCTTCTCCTCAGTTACTTTTTCGTCGGGTGCATCTACCGTTTTTCCCATCTTCAGCTTTATTAGAACCCCTCCTAATAATCCACCTGTATAAGCATAAGTTACCAACTATAAAAGCTTTGTCAAATCATGCAGGATAAAAATCAATTGCCAAGTAAAAAAATAGAAAATTAAATCAAAAACTATTAAAATTGTTAAGCCCATAAAGGAACTGAATAATTGGGAAAACATTTTCAATATTGCACTATGAGGAGTAAGAGAGAGAGGTCAGATATTTTAAATAATATTGATCCTAATGTTCTAGGATCCTGCTTAGTCGTAAGAATCGATAAAAGAGGGAACATTAACAAATGCAATGAACCTTTTACAAAAATGATAGGAAAGCAGAATATAGATGTTCTCAACACACCATTTTCAATGTGCTTATCAAGAAAACCTAAAATCATAGATTCATGGACCGACATTTTATTAAAAATGAAATATAATGAAGATGTTTCAGATTTAGAACTACCCATTAAAACAGAAAGTGGCGATGATGTTGTTGTTTCTTGGACGAATTTTCCAATAAAAAATGTTGAAAATGGTGATTTAAGCGTATTAAATCTCGTTGGGACACCAATTTCAACAACTTCAAAAGGAAAAATTGATAAAAAAGAGAAAAAACAAACAAATAAAACTGAAGGTGAAAAAAAGAACAATAAAAAAACTAAAAAACAAGAAGCAACAAAAGAAAAAGTTGAAATTACAACTTCAAAATCACAAAATCAATCAAAAAAAATAAACATTAAGAAAAAAACAATAAAATTATCAAAGAAAAAGGATAAATCAAAACGAAAAGAAAAAGACAAAAATATAAAACAGAAAAAAACAATAAAATTATCAAAGAAAAAGGATAAATCAAAACGAAAAGAAAAAAATTCTAATGAAACATCTATTATCGAATTTCAAGAAGTTGATACTAAACTAAATAATGATCAGATAAACCTTAAACAAAGTCGAAGCCAATCAATTGAAGATTCAACTTTAATTAATTTAAAAGAACAATATGATGCACTTCAAAACTCTGATCTTTTAAAAAATAATGAAAATAATAACTCATTTAGAAATAAAATTAAAAATCGTATTTCTCAAAAATCAAGTTATATCTCTGAAAATGAAGAGAAAAAAAGACAATCAAAAGAAAAACAAAGCAATAATGATAAAAAACACCAATCAAAGAAATTAATAAGTAATAGATCAATTTTTGATAAAAACAATGAAGAAAAAGAACTCCATTTTCAAATAAAAAATCTTAAAAAACATAATGAAAAACTGGAACAAAGAAACAAGAAATTCGAAGAAAAGATCCAATCTTTGAATTTTAAAAGAAAAGAAATTAAAACATTTTTTAATAAAAATCTTTGCTTCGTTCGCGATTGTATCAATGTTGAAAATAAAAGAAAAGAATTCCGCTATATGATGGATCAGATGAATCAAAGAAAACAGAAACTTGAACATCTTGAAACTGATATGATCCTTGAGAAGAAAGAATTTAAAAAGAAGATTAAGGAATTTTTTACTTGGCGTGAGAAACTAGAAAGTTTAGAACAGGAAATCGAAAAAAGAAGAAAGTATCTTGAAGAACATGAAGCATTTCTTAACCTAAATTTTGATAAAGTTCTTCAGTATGAACTAAATCAACCAGCAAGTTATGTAACTGAGATCACTCAGGAATCAGAATTGGAAGCCGAAGAATCGCCAGGAATTGTGGAAGAAGATAATCTATTTGAATTTCTAACCGTAGAAGCAGTAGTATTACAGAGGGGACGAATAAAAAAAATAAATTCATTATTCCAAAAAATGATTGGATTTGATGAAAAAGATTTAATTGGAAAACATCTAGTAGATTTTGTTGGACCTTCGGGTCTTGCTGGTGTCGAACAACACTATGTGAATAGATTAAAAGGCGTTGATGATTTATCATATGACACGGTATTTCTTACAAGAAATGAAAATGAAATCCCAGTTCATGTTAAAGTAAAAACTGGTGAATTTCAAGGTCAACGAGCAGAAATCGCCACATTTATTGAAAATCAATAATATTAATTATTCTTTCATTTATTTTTTCACGTAATGTTTAAATAATGCATCTCAATTAAAATATTGTGAAGAGGATGGGATTCATGGGTACAAATTTCAGGGATTTAATAATATCTCAAAGGTGTTTTTATTTTCAAATAAAAAACTGATTCTAAAATGATTCAATCTCATTACTTCTTAAAGATAGAAAAGAGAGAAGTATGGTACAAAGACGTTTAATAAAAAGAATTTTCTGTGCTGTTATTGTATTATTTTTAATCAGTATAATATTTAATATTCAAATCGATCATTTATTATTTTCATCTCCTGCAGAAGAAGTCAAACCAACTATTTCAATTCTTACGATTCAAAGTTATCCAAAAGTGGGTGGTCAATGGACTGTAAGTTTTAAAGTAGAAGGAACAGCAGATCTTAAAATATCCGCAGCGGAAAAAACAACATGGGATATAAATCAAAATCCATCTTGTGATTTACAATTCAAAACAATTCAAACAAATGAGGAAGAAATTCCAATAAATTGGAATAATGATCAAGTAATAATTGAAAATTTTTCATCATCAATGGTGGTATATGAAACTTCAAATGTCTTTAGCCTTGGGAGACATGTATTGAAATTTACATTTGGTGATATGACTGTTTATGCGTATAATGATGCATCTAATTGGTGGAATCATAGTTGGGGATATAGAAAAGAAATTACAATTAATCACAATCTAATACCAGGGAATTTATCAAATTTTCCAATTCTTATCAATCTAACAGATACCGATTTACAAAATAAAACACTGTCAAATGGAGAAGACATTGTTTTTGTTTTATTTAGTGATAACTCAACGAAATTAAACCATGAGATAGAAAAATTTAATGAAACATCAGGGGAATTAATTGCTTGGGTGAATATCACATCAATCAGTACCGTAGAGGATAAAAAAATTTGGATGTATTATAATAATACATGTGAGAATCAAGAAAATGCTGTGGGAACATGGGATTTGAATTATTTAGGAGTTTGGCATCTTAATAATAGTATGAAAGAAGCTATTGATAGCACAGTAAATAATATGGATGGAAATGAGAATTTTTCACCTGATTCAAACAGAAATGTGACTGGAAAAATTAATGGAGCTAATTGGTTTGATGGAAATGAGGATTATATAAATTGGACTTCAAATGATTTTAATTTTGATTATAATGATAGTTTTACAATAAGTTTCTTTATGAATTCAAGTGGTGGTGAAGATTATCTAATAGCAAAAGGAGATAGTAATATTGGATATCGACTAAGAAAATCAACAAATGGAGATCTTGAATTCTTTATGAAAGTAAATGGGGCATCTAGGCAAATTAGAAGGATAGTAAATACTGAAACTTTTTTAGAAAATGGATGGCATCATGTTGTTGTTACTTATAATGGTTCAAGAACAGTTGATGGATTAACAATTTATGTAGATGGAGAGATTGCTTCTACTCAAGGAACAACTGATAGTATAATTGCAGGAGATTCCATGCAAACTGATAAAATTTTTTACGTTGGTCGTAATAGTGGAAGTACAGCTTATTGGTACGAAGGATATATTGATGAAATCAGAATTTCTAATATAAATAGAAGTCAAAATTGGATAAAAACGATGTATATTAATATTAATAATTATAGTGAATTAATTGATATAGGAATTGAAGAAAGCGCAGCTCCGATTATTTCAAACCTATATCCTCTTGATGGTACAACAACATTGCCAAATCCACCTGAATATTTTGAAATAACAATATTTGATCCAAATCCAGAAACCATGAATATAACTTGGAGAACAAATGCATCAGGAAACTGGGAGACATTTAATATAACTAATGGTGGGGGAAGTGGTGTTGATGATGGAACATATAATGTAACAAATACATCATGGGTGACAACTTACGATCAAATATATTATTGGAGTGTCAATGTTTCCGATGGTACTCATTGGACCAATGAAACATATCAGTTCATGATGCATCAATTCACTCCAACGATAAACAGTTTCATCCTTCAAAATCAAACTGGAAGCAAATTAGATAATCAAACAGGAAGTCTAACTTGTCTTGAGAAATATACCTTTTTAATTAACATTACAGATAAAAATGGTTGGGGGGACATAGGTTATATTAATCTTACTTGTTGGTTTGATCATGGGGATGATAATAGCAATTATAACGAAACATTTGGAGGAAATCTTAACATGTTTCTACAATATGAGAACACAACAGGTATAGGAATTTTTAGAATGAGGTGGCCTGATGATGAAGTAATATTTTCCTCAAGTAATTGCTCAGAGACAATTATAAATGAAACAACAAGATTAATCAATATTTCATTTGCTCCAAATAAACAAGTACGATATGCAGTTAGTAACAACACCTGGAATGTAACCTCAGATATTTTTGATGATCCTTATTCATGGAATGTAAACTGTTCTATTAATGACACTCAAAATAATCAAGAGACATTAAAGAATGAATTTGGAGTTGGAAAGTATGTAAGTATTACTGCAACAGATAATATTGAAATTACGGGTGCGCCAGGTATGGCAGTATCATCAACTATTATGAATGTGACTTATTCATGTAATGCAGCTTTTCATCTTTATGTATATATGGAAAAGAATTTTACCCAGGTTAATGGTACTGAAATTATTTGTATTGCGGATAATTTAAGCCTTTTGAAAGATGCAAATTCTTCTGATCTTATAGTGAGTAATACAAGTTTTACAGGGATTGGTGTAAATAATTATATTTCAATATTTAACACAAGTGCCCCAGACAATAATCACCAACAAAGTGTTGATGTGAAATTTGGATTGAATATTCCCTTTGGAACTTGGGGTAAATATTCATCCATTATTGCAAAAAAAATTGATATATTGAATTAAAATTGCTATTTTAATAACTGCATTATTACATGCATATTTAGATGAGTATACACCTACAAACAAGTTATAAGAACAATTGGACTATTTTAGTTTTTAGCACTTAGCATAAAGAACAGCAACTTTTTGTCATGTGTTGATGGGATGTGAAAAAAGATGGGATGTAATCGGAAAAAATTCTTAGCAACAATTGTAATTGCAACATTGATTGCTACAATGTTTATTAATGTATCAACCACAACTTATCTTTTTGAATCATTTATTATCAAGGGAAATGCAGGGTCAAATGAAAATTCTGCTTGGCACAATAGTACCTATTTAAATGTTACAATTGAAAGTAAAAGACCCCGAATTCTATGGTATGATTTTCAGAAATGTACCAACACTAGTTTTGACGGTTATTCAAATATAAGTGGAAATTCATGGATATCAAAAAGAAATAATATGACCGAAGTTGATAATGATACATGGTATCGATTTATTATCAATATTAGTAGTGACCAAGGATGGGACAACATTGAATATATTAATATTTCTGGATGGCACGATAATGGAACAGATTCTGATGTTGATGGAAGTCTGACTGGAAGTGGAGGATATAATAGATCTACTACTAATGCAACAATTAATCATGGAGGGAATAGGAATTTCTTCCTTATTTATGACAATACATCTAATAGTACAGCATATTTCAACCTAACATTTCCTCACAATAATACTGAAATTACTATTGGGGGTTTCCATGAAAATAATGTTACTGATGTTCTTGGAATAAGTGGTCAAACTGAGACGCATAACATCTCTTTTTGTTTTAAACCAGGCTACCAATTCAGATATGCATCAGGTCCAGGCGAATCAACTACTTGGAACAATGATACTATTAGTTGCATAGGTGGTGTATCGTCAGGGAGTGGATATAATACTGTAACACGTTGCTGGGAATCTTTTGATAATCCTTGGTCCTGGAATTTTAATATAACAGTTGAGAATGCCGGTGAGAATTGGGGTAATTCAGAGGATGATGATGGTATTAATCGGTATAAAACTTGGGTAAGAGATGAATTTGGTGTGTATTCTTACACTGAGATTGTTTCAGCAGAAAATGTGGATATTTTTGGTGCACCTGGTGAGCGTCATTCTACGAATGGTTCCAGTTGGTATAATGATAACTTTAATGGTGATACTTCTACAAATGTTAGTGTAAGGACACGTTCTAATGGTAATTATACTTTAACTGTGAATGTTTCAGATCTTGAACATGTGGCAGATAATTCAATTACACTAGATAATAAAACAATTTTTGTCCGAGGGGGAAATCGTACGAATTCAATTAATTTCAGTGATGCAGGTCAAGCAGTGATATATTTATTTGGAATTGGTAGTGGAAATGGTACTCTTGGTAATATTACAGGTTGGCAGACACATGAAACGAATGGAACCTGTAAGTACACTGGTGAAGAAGGGGATGATGGTAGAGATGCATTATATCCAAATTTTTATACAAGTGGTAATTATAATTCACACAATTCCGTAAGTCATTACATCGAATTTGCTTGTGAAATTCCTGCGGGAACACTACCAGGAAAATATTCTACACATGTTTATTATCATTTAAGAACCCAAACACATTAGTTGTAATAATAATATATTTTTTCTTTATTATTCATGGCTAGTTAATTCCAGTTGTTTTGCTGTATATGTCAAACTGAAAGTCTCGTCAACATTTAATTTAATTAGACCATATTTAATCAATATGGGGAGGGATTGTGATAGTTCTTCTGTTGATGTTTTTGTTTTCATTTTTAAATAATTAGCTGATGATTGTTTTTTTTGTAAAACATCTAATATTTTTATACAGGTTTCATCTTCAAGAATGATTTTTTCTTGTATTCCAACATAAACATCTGGTTTTTCAGCGAACAGATCAATGTTATTAAATAAATCTTTCAATTGAGAACAAGTTTTATCCCACGGATCATTATTGCCAAATATAAAAGTATCAACAGTTGATGATGTTTGTTTAATGTGATTTGATAACGATGTATCTTTTAACGTATTTGAATTAATATTATATTCGATATTCTTTGATGTTTGCGGTTTTGATTTATCAACTTGGGAAATTAATCGTAAAAATATTGAAAAAAATTGTGTTTTCTTCAATAGTAGATAAAACATAATGGTTGTTAATAATCCTAGTATGCTGTAAATTAGCCATGATGGAAGTGAGATAGAGTTTGTATTTATTTTCTGAGTATCAATTTTATTAATTGAAAAACAAAAAAGGTCAGTTCTACTCAATGATTCATTTATTATTGTTACTTGTAGGGTGTAGTTCCCATTTGGTAGAGATGTATTTATATAAAAAATAAATGTCTTATTGTCTTCTGTTGTGTAATATACTGAGGATCCGTTTAATATTGCCGAATTGACCTGAACAAAAGCATCATAGGTAATTGCTATGTCTGGTGTAGGTGTACTATACGTAATATTTTCAAATGAACTACTTATTAATGGTAATGTTGGAGCGGCAGCTTCTTCTATTGTTTTACCGCCAAGTGTAAACAATGTAAGATGAGTGATATTTACTGTGACAAATCCACCGTATTCACCAGTATTTGTTGTATTGACTGAGGACTCTACTGTAATCCATTTATTTTGTGTTACATTCCAATAAAAAACAGTTAATGAAGATTCATCAATGTTTTTATTTTCAATATCGCTTGTTGTATAATAAAGTGATAGATTTATCCAATCTAACGTATTTTCATTTTCAAGTGAAATATTAATGTATGATTCAAGATTTTTATAAGATTTAATTGTACTACTTACCTCAAATGGTTTATCTGAATAAATTGAAGTAATTACATTTGTAGTATTATCTGTTTTTATTGTAAATTTTGTATCACTTTCGAATGTAAGATCAAAAGACATTGGATATGTTTTGCTTATTTCATTTATGTATTTTTTTCTAAAAATAATTTGTTTTGTCTTTGTAGATGTATTACCATCATTATCCTTGATTGTAAGTGTTACATTATAACTTTGAAAACTTGAAAATGAATGAGTCGTGTTTTGTGAGTAATTTGTTGAGCTATCGCCAAAGGTCCATGTCCAATTAACTATAGCTCCATCATCATCTGATGAGGAATCATTAAACCATACTTT
>Ga0255399_1059_pt1 | contig 10392 bp, 10 predicted proteins | sample ANMaggSSYBR01J13_FD_182115 | JGI IMG/M metagenome (GOLD analysis project Ga0255399, IMG submission 182115) | Sediment cell enrichment communities from methane seep in Santa Monica Basin, California, United Staets - ANME aggregate JGI... | ecosystem: Environmental > Aquatic > Marine > Cold seeps >...
CCTCTATGGGATTTCCAAACGAGCGTAAAACTCATTTGGAACTATATTTTATTCAAATTAGATTATTTTTTTACATAATATCAACTTTTAGTTTTATATATTTCATAATAAATATTTATCTATGTCCAGTGATCACGCTTCATTTCAAGTGTATCACTGGTTAAAACGTTATGTTAAACCACTCTTTGAGACGAGATGTTTTTTACATTTGTTCTGCAATCTGATTAATGCAAGTATATGTAGTGAAAGAAGTGTGAAATGGAATTCCAATTCAACTGTTTCTTTTCCTTTGCGTTTTATTGCTTGTTGCAGACCATATCATTTTTGATGAAATCATTTTCTGATTCTGTCATATTCCGCTGGTGAAAATGATCAAGATATCCATCTGGACATTCTTCCTTTGCGGTCATATGCATATTTCGTATCATGTGTCCAATAGTCCATAGCATCCTTTTTTCACAAGGTATCTTCCCATATTGTCCTCTGAGATGGTGACTCTGAAATCAGATTCATTATGGAATTTCTGATATTCAACCTTGATATCCAAAGGTGTTGCATTTTCATCATATACCCAATTCTCAGCGATATTATAATGCAAAAACGTTCCATAAATCACCCCCACCTGAGCAATATTTGATATTGTGGCATATTTACCATCAACAGATAAATCATTCACATGAACACCATCCTTATTCAACTGTTTCAAATGAGGAATTAGCGTTTTACCCTCATCCTCATTAATACCAATGACCTCACCGACCAAGGGAACAATACCTGTTTCAGAATCATATGATTCCATTGTTGCAACCTTATATCCCATGACCTCATAATGACCATTATAATCAGCCTCTTTATCTGAACTAACAGAGATCACAGGAAACGCATCACTACCACAACAATAACCAAGATTAATACTCAATTTCTCAGCTGATTTAATCAAAGAAATAAAGATAGCACGACCTGTTTTCTTAATACCCTTAACACCAAAACGATTCTTCAAATTCAACCGAATTGTCGCACCACATGGAATCTCAAATGAACCATCCATCCTCTGTCCATATCCCAACAATTCAGCATCAAACAGATGAGTCTTAAGATGATTCACAACTCTACCTGGAGTCAAACCCTTCAACTTCATAAAAACCAAAGTCCGACCCATAGAACCAAGATATTTGATACTTGCCTCACGCCGATAAAACAAGCTCATAACATCTTCCAATGGAGTCACATCCATGAAACTAAGAAATAACGCAAGTCTCAGATGGAAGATCCCTGTTTTTTTCAACAGATACCAATATGTCTAATAAAGAGATAGTTAAAACATATTTTCAAAAGGATTATGTTGAAAAAGTATTCCGATTTTTAAAGGGAAATGCCTGTTTATCTCATGTGAGATATCAATTACCTGGAAGAGTGGAAGCATATTCTTCTGTTGTTAATTGGAAAGGTCGAGGACATCAGTAACACTTTTCACAAATTTTTGATTTTATATTTCATTGTTTTCGCTTCTTTGAATTTGTTGGCTCTTTTTGCTTTATGGAAAGCTCTAAGAGTTTGTTCAATCACATCGGTCACCCAGATTCTTTCATTTGAATAGCCTTTACCAATCATGATTTCTTCATTAAACACCCGTATTTTTCCATTGTTTTTTACCCCTCTGATAAAGTGTATTTTACTCGCAGTTACATCATGGTCTTTTGGATTGAAATGAAAGTTTTTATTGGGTTTCTTTATCGTATTCTTTGCACATTCTTGTTTCTTAATTTCCATTTCTGTAATTTGTTATGATTACTCCCAAATTTTTTTGAGTCATTTGGCATAGTTAAATATCATACCAAATTTACGATTTTGTTACCGATGTGCTCAACCCTTCCAGTTAATTTCATAGTGTATGAGTTAATTGCCGCAGCCTTATGAAAATTGAAAAAGTATAATATTGATATTAGTTTTGAGAATTTGATGGAAGAATCAGAGAAAATTTACGAGGTTGAGATGACTTCAAAAGGCAAGAAAGTCTACCATTAGACACATATGACGAACAATGTGAAAAAGTTATTCAAACAATATGATATTACTAGCATTCGAACCTAGTCACTGACATCGCTGATAGACAGGTTAAAAGGTGCAATGAGGATGATCCTAAGATCTAATCTGCCAAAAGTTTATAGATTGATAAAACATACATGCAAACAAAAGATAGAAGTAAATTACAGGCATGGTTAATATGAAAAGATATAATTTTGATTTCAGTAAAAAAATATTTTTTCACCCTGAAAACATTGTGGCTTTTAAACAAAAAAAGAGGCCGTTTCCAATAACCGTCGAAATTGACTTATCCAATATTTGCAATCATAGATGTTCTTTTTGTTGTTTTTCCGAATATCTTAAAAAAAATAATTCCACCCTTGATACAAAAATTGTTAAACAAAGAATTGCTGAAATGTATAAACTTGGAACTAAAGGAATTTGTTTTACAGGTGGAGGTGAACCAATGGCCCATAAAGATTTCATAGACATTCTTAAAGAAACTAAAAAAACATGGGTTTACAATTGGGCTGATAACTAATGGTTCTTTGATTAATGAAGAAAAAGCATTGATTCTTTCGGATTGCCTTCAATGGATTAGAATATCTATGGGTGGAGGAGACCAGGGAAGTTACAAAAAAATCCAAGGTGTCGATGATTTTGAAAAAGTAATCAGTGATATCAAACTCCTTTCAGAGTATAAAAAGAAAACAAAGAGTTATTTCAATATAGGAATTAGGATTCTTGTTACAAAAGATAATCTTGGAAGTCTAGTAAATATTGCAAATATTATCAAAGATTTAAACCTTAATTATCTTCAACTTGCACCAGACCAGTATACTGAAGATAAGGGTGGCTTTTGGAATGGGGGAAAAACTAGAGATATATTTGAAAAAATTGAAAAAATACTTGAGAAAAGTAACATTATGCTACTAACATCAGGTTTTTCAATTGAACAACCAAGACTTGATTATCCATCTACTTGTTATGCTCATTATTTTCAGATTGCAATAACAGGTGAAGGAAATGTTATGTTTTGTAAAAATGCGAGAGGAAATGCAAAAATTGATGATAGATATGTTCTTGGCAATATTAATGAAAAGACTTTAACGGAGATTTGGAATGGAAAAAAAGTAAAAGAAATTGAAAAATATATTAAACCTTCTAATTGTGGGCTTTTTTGTAAAAATACGTCGATGAATAACGCTCTTGAAGAAAGTATTCATCCTACAGAGGACATGTCACCAAATTTTGTAAATTAAAAAAGGTTTTTGTTATGATATTTGTAATTGGTGGAAGAGGACTCATCGGATCTGCAATTGTCCGATATCTTGAAAGAAATAAAGTTGAATATAGAAATATTCAACGTGAGAATAAAACTGATTTTTTTGGAAAAAGCTGCGATATTTTAATCTATGCTAATGGGAATGCTCTAAAATATAAGGCAAATGAAGATCCATATTTTGATTTTGAAGCATCGGTTATGAGTGCATCTGAATATATTCATAAAATCAAACATAAAAAATTTATTTTAATTTCAACAGTGTCAACATATAGCGATACCGCATCGACTGGAACAACAAGAGAAGATGTAAAAGTTGATTATAATAAACTTGATAATTATGGATTTCACAAAAGAATAGTTGAAAACTTGGTCGGCCGTTATTGTGAAAAATTTTTAATTTTTAGATTATCAGGTCTTGTTGGAATTGGTTTGAAGAAAAATCAAATATTTGACTATTGTCACGATAATAAAAAAGTGATGGTTTCAAAAAATTCATCAATGAATTTTACAAATACAGATTTTATTGCAGATACTATTTTTAGAATAATTGATAAAAAAATTGATAATGAAATTTTTAACATAGCATCATCAAACAATATAAAAATTAAAGATTTAGAAAAAATTGTTGGGTTTAAATCAGAATATGCTAATGATGCGGAAAAGAAGAATGTAGTTAACTATACAAATGTCGAAAAAATTAGTAAATATGTTAAAATGAGTAGAAGTGAAGATGCGATTCTTAAATATTATAATTCAATAAAATGAGTAAATAGAGGAGTTATAGGTTATAAAATTTGAGGAAAAAGAAATCAAAGGTGTATATGAACTTCTTCTTAGGTCCATTAGAAGATGATTGTAGTTTTTTTGAGGGTTTATGGCAATAAACTTTTTAAAAAACACGGCCTTCATATGATCTGAGTTCATGAAAACCGTTCGTTACCCCTTCGGAAAGGGATTATTAGAGATCTTCATTTTCAACATCCGCTAGAGTATGAAACTAAGCCTATGAGAGCAATAACTGGTGAGATATTTTTTGCAGTAGTTAATCTTAGGAGAAACTGAGACTTTTGGTAAATGGACTAGTGTTGTATCTAATCATTGATCATTTATAACCTAGATTTGTCCTTTTTTGACACTACATTATAATTACCACTCCTTTTAAAATAAGACAAATATCTTATATTAAAAATAATCCTCAGAAAGGCTTGCAATATTTCAGTATAGTTGAAGGGGAACGTTGTCTAGACCATGTGAGTCATAATACTGTTTTATTATCTTGGTCGTCTTGACAACATCACTGATGTACGGCGGTTGGAATTAAAGCAGAAGATTCATGGACTTGGTGATTCTTATCTAATGACCAAGTTCCGATATGACTGTTTTTACAATTGATTTCCATTCTTCTTTACAATCTCTGGCAATTAGGTAACCTTATATTCATAGTGTTTTGTGATATTAAAACGTGGATTGAACAGTGAATACTTTGATAATTTTTCTTGATTTACTCCCATAATCTATTCACTTGCCGAACTACTGAGATTGTTGTGTAGTAAAATATTAAGGTATTTCGATATGGGAATTATACGCATATTATGTAAAATCAATTTATATGTTTTCAATTTTTTACAATTCCTACTGAGGTGGTTTCGGTTTATCTCTAAGTTCAGAAGAGATATAATCAAACATTTCTTTAGGATGTAACATATTCAAGAAGAAATTTAAATCATGTTTTTTAAACTCTTTTAATGCAAATAAGACTAAAAGGTAAATCCCCAAACCATATAAAGAATAACCTAATAATTGATACCATCGATCTACGGGAACTACAAAACTTGAATAGTACAAAACAACAGCCATAACAATACCGGCAATAATGTGACGTGGTGTGTAGCTCTGAAAAAGCCGTATCCCTGTCAATTTTTTAGCAGTATATTGAAATCCAATGAGTCCAACCAAGCTGGATAAAACAGTAGCGATTGCAGCACCAGTAGGTCCCGAAATCCCAAAAGGTGAAAGAAGACCACATTCAGGTATGAATAGATAATTAAGAATGATATTCGTAGCACATATTGCAATACCAATTCTTGCTGCAATTCCAGGTTCATTCATACCGCTAATCAAAGAATGATACGGTATTCTAAGACCATAAATAAGAGCATAAATTACCAATGTAATCAAAACAGATGATGCGGGTAAAAACGCACTATTCAACATAATATTAATCACGGGTTTGGCAAACAATATGACTATTACGATGGGTGGAATCAACACCATTGAAATGTATCTTTCGGTCAAATGGGTTGTTTGTTTGATTCTTTCAAAATTTTTAGAAGAATGATATTCTGAAAGTGTTGGAAAAAGAACAGTACCAACAGCTGCGGAGAGAATAATAAAAATTTGTATTATCTGTTGCACTGCAAAATAATATCCAACTTCTACCGAAGTCCAAAAGTAGCCGATCATAACTTTATCTATATTTAAAGAGATAATTGACATAAGAGATACAAGCATAACAGGTAATGCAAAATAGCAATAACTTTTAAATAACTTCCAACTAGGTTTTTTCCAAGGATATTTTCTGAGAAGTCTCATACCAACAAACAATGTAACCATTGCCCCAAACACATAGGTCATAGCAAGAGAACCAACTGCATGACTGGCAAGAAACTGCTGAAATGGTTGAAGAAAAACAGGCCAATCAATTGCGGGAGAAATGCTAACCGTAACTGCACTTACCCCTGCCAGAGCAACTAGAATCATGAGAGGCACTTTAATAATACCTTCAAACATTATTACGAGTTGTCTTTTTGCAATTTCCTTTTTTCCTTGAAAAGTAATCACCGATATCTGTCGAAGATTCATGAAAACATAATACACAATAAAAACTACTATAACAGATTCCGTTGTAGCATCAAAAAAACTCCTGTGAAGCAGGTTTTTCCAAATGTAAATCGCAATAAATACTATCAAGACCATTAATCCTACAAGAATTACTTTGATACTAGAAAAAGTACTAATGCATGTGCCCAAGTCTTTACCTTCAGAAACTTTTTTGATATGTGCATGGGAAAAGCCGAAATCAGCTATAATAGTAAATAATGCAAGAAAAGCCATGGCAAAGCCAATTATACCCATTGCCTCTGGTGCAAATCCCCCCCAGAGCTTTGCAAGTATAACTAGGCCAATCCAACCTAGAAATCGCGCAAAGAATTGTGTCCCTACGATTAATGCTGATTTTCTTGCAATCATAAATCCATCACTTTAGTATAGTAATTATAAATTTGTTTTTACAGATATGATAAAAGATAAGTAGTAATAAAAACTTCTCACCCATTAATAAAAATCCTATCTTTCATATATAATACTTATTTATTGGCTATTACCCATTATAGGAATTCTTAACAAATTTCTCCACCATGATTTATCCATATCTAGTTTAAATAAAGTAGTGAATATTTACATTTTTCTGCTATTTTTTGTTTTATTTTTTTAACTGGTAGTCCAAATACTCCTTTTTCTTTTTGTTCTCTTCCTATGATGATTAATCCTGCTTTTATCTTATTTGCTTCTTTTATTGTTTGTTGTTCAAGTGTTCCTTGAACTGTTTTTACATTCATTTGATTTTTATGCATTTCTTCTGCAAAGTTTTGTCCTGCAAATAAAAGTTCATGTTTTGGTTTTTTTATTGATCTTGCCCCATTTGTATCTACTTCTACTGTATCTTGTGTGTCGGTAATGTAGAGCATTGAAAGTTTCCATTTGAATACTTCTGCTAATTTTTTACTGACTTTTGGGACTTTCTGGTTTGGTGCTAGATTTGAGCATACGGCAAGGATTGATTCATGTTTTCCTCCTCCCTCTATCCAGAGAGGAATTGTTATACTATCTATTAGGCTGTAATTTATCATACATCCTCTATCAAATCCTATAATGATGAGGTCGTAGCTTTGTTTATTTACTTGGTTTGTTACTGTTTCGCTGAATTCTCCATAGATGCGTTGGTGTGTCATTTTGATATTTGTTCCTTTGAATTGTTTTTGTATATCATTTAATACAATGGTGTCTGCTGTTTGTTTTTGTTTGTAGAGTAGGTCTTGATGTGTTTCTTTTCGATCGTGGTATGTAAGGTGTGCATCTGAACATTTTTCCATTTGTTGAAGTGGGTTTTCTTCTAGTATGTTTAGGATGTGTACGGTACTGTTGAATGTTTTTGCAAGAAAAACGCTTCTTTTAATTACCTCTTTTGAGTAATATTCTGATGAGATTGGTACGAGTATTTTTTCAAACATTTTCTTTCCACATTTTTTGTTGTTTTTTTTATTGAAAAGGTTTAATTTTTTGTTTATAGATGTTTTTATATTTAGGTGTTTTTATAATCCTAAAAATCCTTTCCAATATATGATTGCGATTGCAAATAGGATGAAGAGACAGAGGACGTTTGCTATTCCTCCTGCTTTGAATAAGTCTTTTGTTGAGTAGTATCCTGCGGTATATGTTATTGCGTTTCCAGGTGTTGCAATGATGAAGACAAAAGCCAGGCCTCCACTTAGAGCGATTAGCATTGATGTTAGAAGAGGGCTTATCCCGGGTATTTCATTAGCAAGAGCCATACCAATTGGTAGTAGTACTGCTACTGCCCCTGTGTTTGACATGAAATTTGTAAGCATCATTGTAAATAGTATGAGACCGAAAATGATGAGGTAGGGGTTTGCTGAGAATGATCTGAAAATGGTTTGGGCAATCCATGTTCCTGCATCGGTATTTTGCATTCCTACTCCTAATGTTATTGCTCCACCATATAGAAGTATGATTCCCCATGGGACTTTTTTTTCAATGTCTTTCCAGGTTATACTCCCAGACATGAATAGTAGGATGCTTCCTAGCAGTGCAATTCCTGCTAGTCCAAAATATGTATAATCTGAGTAGAAAATCCAGAGGAAAATGGTTAGTATTAGTATAGATAATACAGTGATTTCTTGTTTTTTTAGTTTTCCTTGCATGTGTACTTGTTTTTGTATTTCGTTTTTTGCAAGGGTAATATCAATATTTTCAATGGGAAATACAATTTGTAGGACAATCCATACAACTGGGATGCTTATTATCACTACGGGCATTGAATAAAGCATCCATTCTGAAAATGTGATATTGATTCCGATATCTGATAGGAACCCTATCGTTAATGGGTTTCGTGCTCCTCCTATGAGTGTGCCAAGGCTTCCTATTGAACATCCATAGGCTATTGAGAGTATGCTTATTTTTCCAAAGTTGCTTTGCTTTGGGATGATTTTCATTGCCAGAAGAATTGATGTGACAATTGGAAGAAATAATGCTGCGACTCCATGGTTTGGTATAACTAATGATAGTGTTGCACATGATATCATTATTCCCAGTGTAAAATTTCGCGGATTCCGTTTAAATCGTTTGAGAAGGCCTAGCGCCATTCTTTTATGAAGACCTTGTGTTTCTATTGCCGCTGCAATTATAAAGGCACCTATTAGAAAGAATACTGCCTGATTTCCAAATGATTCAAATACCTGATTTGCAGGCATTATCCCTAAAAGTGGTTGAAGGATCATGATGAATATTCCTGTTGCCGCAAGAGGGATAGGTTCAGTTATCCATAGTATTCCTGCTGAGAGGAGGATTCCTATCATCATTTTTCCCTGAAGGGTTAAACCGTTTGGTGTTGGTAAAAAATAAAAAATAACAAGGATGAAAATTGAAAGGGAGATAAAAATTGCATTATACCATTTTTTATGAATAATGTGGGTGAGTGCAAGGGGAGTTATTGCCATTTTGTTACAGGTCTATTAACATGTTTCTAGTTTTTGAGTGTTACGCATTTTTTATGTTTCGTTGTCGGTAGAGTGTTTTATCAACAGTATTTATCATTTCTTGGAGGTTTATCTCTGTGATTTCTAGAAAAGCCGTTATTTTTTTGATTTCTTCCGGTGGGTTTAATAAAATTTTGTTATAGTTAATGTAAAGAACCTTAATATCGGATCTATTGTCAATTTCTTTTTTTATCATTGTGTTAAGTTTTAGAAAGATATCTCTTGTTTCTTCTCTGTTTTCATCAGATATTTGAGCCATTTTTTTCATGGAATCAAGGATTTCTTCAATGTCTCTTTCAATGTAAATAATTGTATGTTCTCCTATGGGTAAAAATTTTAATCCGTAAGCAGTGATCTTTATGAAACTACCCTTGTATTGTTCAAATGGGAATGTTTTATCCATGAGTTTGTTGATGATTTTTCCTCCTTCTAACTCAAAATATCCTTTAGGGTTGTTTTCATCTGCTTTTCTTTTGTCATCTAAGGATACAGGTATGCCTCCATTTGAGAGTATTTGCATGAGAAGTGAAGTTCCTGATCTCTCGATTCCAGAGACGATATAGTTTTTTTTAGTGTCTAATAACATAGTTTTTTCCTTATTGGATAATGTGTTGTTTTTGAAGTTTTTTTATTACTTGTTCTGCGCACTGTTCAACATTATATCTATCGGTGTCAAGAATGATTTCAGGGTTTTCTGGTTTTTCATAGGGTGCATCGATTCCTGTGAATTCTTTGATTTCTCCTGCTCGTGCCTTTTTATAAAGTCCTTTTGGATCCCGTTTTTCACATGTACCTATGGATGCTTTGCAATATATTTCAAAAAATCTTTCTTTTTCTTGAAGGTCTCGGCAGAAATCCCGTAAGGTTTGATATGGCGATATAAACGCGGTTATTGCAATGATTCCTGCCTCTGAGAATAGATGTGCTACCTCACTGATTCTTCGAATGTTTTCATCACGATCTGCAGGGTTAAATCCTAGATCTTTATTTAGTCCATATCTGATATTGTCCCCATCTAGTACATAGGAAAAATTTCCTTTTTTATGGAGTTGATATGCAACTTCATTAGCGATAGTTGATTTTCCAGATCCCGACAGACCTGTGAACCAGAGTATAGCTCCTTTTTGTTTGAGGAGTGTTTCTCTATCTTTTTTTTCTACTTTATGTTTATGCCATGTGACATTTGTTGCTTTTTGTTCTTTCATAATACTAGATATCCTAAATATTGTCCTTATTGTTGATTTTTGA
>Ga0255399_1060_pt1 | contig 10301 bp, 10 predicted proteins | sample ANMaggSSYBR01J13_FD_182115 | JGI IMG/M metagenome (GOLD analysis project Ga0255399, IMG submission 182115) | Sediment cell enrichment communities from methane seep in Santa Monica Basin, California, United Staets - ANME aggregate JGI... | ecosystem: Environmental > Aquatic > Marine > Cold seeps >...
CTGGAGTAGTTTTCCACTCCGGTACAGTAGCCAATTTCCTGAAGCATTTCTATATCATAATTTGTACGAGACTCAAGCCTCTGGGCTTCAACTAATTTATTCCTGGACATTAGTTCATCCAATCTTTCTTTAAGTTCTGCTTTTATATCGTCTATTGCAGTAATCAATTTATCCTTTGGTGTAACAAAATGTTTGGCTGGGTAGATAACTAATTTTTCAGGATAACATAGTATTTCGCCAGATATTGGATTTATCTCTACAATACGTTCTATTTCATTACCCCATAATTCAATTCTAAACGCCGATTCTTCATAGGCAGGTTGTATCTCTAACGAATCCCCTCTCACACGAAATTTGGATCTAGTTATTTCAAAATCGTATCGTTCATATTGCAGACCAATCAGACGGCGGATTAAATTATCTCTGTTACATGTTTTACCTTTCTCAATCGAAATGGAGTAATCATGATATTCATCAGGGGAACCCAAACTGTAAATACATGAGACTGAAGCAATTATTACCACATCTCGACGTTCAAAAAGCGACCTGGTAGCAGCATGACGCAATTTATCGATTTCTTCATTTATGTCAGTTTCTTTTTCAATATAAATATCAGTCCGAGGAACATATGCTTCAGGCTGGTAATAATCATAGTAACTAACGAAATATTCTACCGCGTTACTAGGTAGATACTCCTTTAATTCAGCAGCTAATTGCGCAGCCAATGTCTTATTGTGACACATTATCAATGTCGGTCTTTTTGCTCTCTCAATTACATTGGCCATGATAAAAGTTTTTCCACAACCGGTTACGCCAAGTAATGTTTGTTCTCGATATCCCTTTTCCAGTCCGGACATTAAGCTTTCTACAGCCAAATCCTGGTTGTATGCAAGCTGAAATCCTGACGATATAGTAAAATCAGGCATAGCAGTATTTTAATACAATGTGAAGATAAACAAAATATATGCGGGGAATTATGATTGATATGCAAAAAGCGTTATGTATATTGTATTAATATTACATATTGGTTCCCAACATGACTTGTACATAATCAACTCAATAATCTAACAATTGGGAGGCCTAGTCACTTCCCAATTTCTGTAATGCGAGTCTCACTTTTTCTTCAAGACTAATACTAGAGGAATTTTGGATAGTGGTTAATACCTGTGTTGCCTCTCTCAGTGAATAACCTAAACCAGTTAAAGCAGCAACAGCCTCAGCATTCTCTGGATCTAAAGGTAAGGATTCCTCCCCCCATTCTTTCTCAAGTTTACCTTTTAGCTCAACAATTAATCGACTAGCTACTTTCTTCCCAATACCTGGTACTTGAACAATCACCTCCACACTACCACTGGTAATTGCTAATATAAGCTGTTTAGGATTCATACTAGAAAGCAAGGCAAGTGCCACCTTTGGACCGATGCCAGACACAGAAATCAAATCTTTGAACAGAATCATTTCTTCTTTAGTAGAAAAACCAAATAAGGAGATATTGTCCGTTCTCAAATGCAAGTGTATGAATATCGATACAGAAGAACCTATTTCACCAAATTGACCCAGCGTGTACTGGGACACATTAACTTTAAAACCAATACCAGCGACTTTAACTATAGCAGTATTAACATCTAAATATTCCAGAGTTCCATCAAGGGTAGCTATCATTTCAATTTCTCTCTGAAACCCATCGTTCAAATCGGCTGCAACCTATATGGCAAATAGCAACTGCTAAAGCATCAGATGCATCATATGATTCAGGTACATCATTAAGGCAAAGTTGGACTTTAACCATTTTTTGTACCTGTAACTTATCACTGTGGCCATAACTGGTTACATGTCGTTTCACCTGGGTTGGGGTGTAATAGAAAATCGGCAATCCCTGTTTTACCGATGCTAGAATAGCTACAGTCTTGGCTGCACCAATTGCAAATGCTGTGCGAGCATTCTTCCCCAAAAACTGATGTTCAATTGCAACCTCATCTGGGGATGACATGGTTATTATCTTTGTTAATCCATCGTACAAGTCACATAATCTTCTCTCAATAACATTTTGTGAAGCTACGCTAACTGTACCGAAATCAATGGCTCGTAGGTCATTACCAGCTTCTACAACACCATAACCCATATTTATTGTACCAGGGTCTATTCCAAGGATACGCATGCTATACCATGATCCAGGATTACTCCAACCCTGAACCAGAGAATTCGACGTTTGTGAAAACATGTTGCACGTCATCAAGTTCTTCTAATTGTTCCAGGATTCGCATTACCTGTGAGGACTGCTTCTCAGGCAATTTCATTGTGGTTTGAGGTATTCGAGCATACTCAGTCGAAGCGATGTCATGTTTTGATTCGATTTTTTTCCTTACTTCCTCTAAATCTTGCGGTTTTGTATATATTTCAATATATTCATTATCTGTTTTAACATCATCTGCCCCGGCATCTATAGCAAACAAAGTAAACTCATCAGAATCCTGGCCATCTATTTCCACCGTAATTACTCCCATATTTAGAAAATTCCATGAAACACAGCCACTCTCGCCCATACTGCCACCATGGCGAGTTAAAATCTGACGGACCTCCTGAATTGTACGATTACGATTACTGGTAAAAGCATCAACGAGAATCGCCGCTCCACCTGGCCCGTAACCCTCAAGAACCATCTCAATTAAATCCGAACCCTCAGCGCCACCGCTCCCACGTTTTATTGCACGTTCAATATTGTCCAAAGGCATATTGTTACTTCGAGCTCTTTGAATCGCAATGCGTAGTTGGAAATTACTTTCAGTATTTGAGCCTCCCTGTCGTGCAGCAACTGTAATTTCCCGCGCTAACTTAGTAAAAAGCTGTCCCCTTCTTGCATCTGTAACACCCTTCTGATGCTTTATCGATGACCATTTAGAATGTCCTGACATAATTACACCTCTTTGTTGATTTTACATAGATAAATCCAAAAGGTAAAGTAGCACGTAACTGATACCCCACTAAATTGTTGATCAAACAATGATGACCAACAATACAATTCTGACAATCCTCAGTAGTACACTAAATATCCTACAAAATAATATTCAGTAATCCACCAGTGATTAGCGCTGCACTAATCATTATTACAAATGACTTGAGCATATTAACAAAACCAAGCTGCCTGAGCAGAACTACAAAAGTAGCGATACAAGGAAATGACATCGCCAGAAACACACTACCTATAACCAATTGCTTACTTGAAAGTGCCAGTGGCGCCATCAAACCCAATGCCACATCTTTACGCAAAAACCCGACAACTAAAGCTGTAACGGCATCTTTAGGTAGACCAAGAATTCCTGTAACAACAGGAGCAGTTATATTTGCAATGGCATCAAAAACATGAAGACTATATAAGATATTTACTACAATGATCGCTCCTAATATTATTGGTATAGCCTCTACTAGAAAACCATAACTTCTTATTCGTAATTTCTGTAAGACGGTACGCCATGGTGGTAGACGATAGGGCGGAATTTCAATCAGGAGTTCAGGACTATAGCCTTTCACCATATATTTCAGTATAACGCCTAAAATAATCCATACAACTAATAATGTCCCGTACACTATAATTACATATTGGAATCCATGACTACCAACCATTCCCATTATCATTGCTTGTAGTGCGGCACATGGTATGGCAATCGAAATTAAGGTAGCGGCAATAAACTGCTCTTTTTTACTCTCCAGAATACGAGTAGCCATTACAGCAGGAACATTACAGCCAAATCCAAGGAGTGCAGGTATTATGGCATATCCATGTAACCCAAAACGATGCATGACGGAATCCATGAGAACTGCAAGCCTTGGTAAATAACCTGTATCTTCAAGCAATCCTAATACCAGATAAAAAGAAACAATATATGGTAGAACCATAGCAAAAGGCACATAAAGCCCACTAGATAAAAGCCCAAAGGATTCAAGAAAGCTAATATCACCACCAATAATTCTCCCAATAATAATATCGTGTAGTAAGCCACCTCCAATAAAATCACTAATCCTCATTAAAACAGGCATCCACAAATTCTGAAACACAGGGTCGAAAACATATCGAATCAAACCCTCCCCTATAAAACGAATAACAATAAAGCTAATTGCTAATACGACTAGGGCTATTACACCTCCTGAAATTGGCTTAACACTGGCATCTCCCAGACGCTCTAACCATGTGTGATGGCGATGCGTGATGGCCTGAACATGATCAATGATGTTACCTATACTAGTCCAACGCGAGTCGCGGGTAGAAACAGGAAAGTCAGCCGATACAGCCTTTGGGATACTTTCTGCTAATTCCTTTATTCCCTGCCCTGTCAAAGCCACGGTAGGAACAATCGGTACACCTAAATACGTTTTCAATTTTTCTACATCGATGTTTATTCCACGATGCTTGGTATCATCCCACATATTCAGAGCAATTATTACAGGTATATTTCTTTCCAGCAGTTGTAATGTTAGATAAAGATTTCTCTCTAGTTTAGTTGCATCAATTACATTAATTACTACGTCACCCGTATTGAGCATATTTAAAGCTATTTGTTCTACCTCAGAGGTTGGTTCCAGTGTATAAGTACCGGGTACATCTATTATTTCCGCTTTCTCCTGTCCTATCGTCATAAATCCCTGTGTGTAATTTATAGTTGTACCTGGATAATTTGAAGCTATTACCTGAATACCGGTAAGTCGAGAAAATATCACACTTTTTCCAACATTAGGGTTACCCATTAACAAGATTTTCATTTATCAGTCCAGTTTTATTACTATTTTATTTGCCATTCTATATCCGATAGCAACCTGTACTTCATCAAATTTTATCGTTACCGGCCCTTTCATGAACATCGAACTTAACTTAATAATCCTTTTCCCCTGTCTGATGCCCAAAGCATCAAGACGATTTATCATATTCCGACCACCAGTCATATGACTGACAACACCACTATCTCCCGTACGCATCATGCCTAAAGTAGTTTCTGTTTTCTCAGACATGAAGCCCTTCCCTTCCTAGTTTAATCCAATTTCCCTTAAAAATAACAACTTTCATTAATTATTGCCTCATGTATTCGGATTTGATTGTTGCACATCTTCCGATAATTCCTGTTCTGATTTGCCATTTACCCACCCAAAAAGCCCCGAACTCTTTGATGACTTTGACATCACATACTCCACAAATCCAGTCAATTTTTGAATAGTTATTTGGCTAATATTGTGTTCCATTTCACAGGCATCTTTCCATGCGACCTTCTGATTAACACCTAATATTTCAACTAAAAATTTTTCCAATACTTCATGTCTATGCAATATGTCATGAGCAATGCTCTCCCCTTCAGGAGTTAGTTCAACACAACCATATTTTTCATGTTTAACAAGTCCCTGCCTGGATAATTTTATTAGCGCAGCGGAAACACTGGATTTCTTTACGCCCAGTGCCGTACTTAGCTGAGTTACTCGAACCACATCCGTTTCATTACCTAGAATGGCCACCATTTCAAGATAGTTTTCCATGCTGACACTCTGTTGATTAACCATATAATTTCTCTAAAAAAGTACCAATTACAATGTTAGACATTACTAACATTATATACCTTAAGCAACTATCCTGTAAATCTATCTCGTAGATTGGTATCGCCTTTATACTGCCACTACTATTGGATAGTATGTTATGAATTAACCAATTTGCCTATAATTTATGTCTGTCAACAGTATTAAAGGTACTAATCTGCCAGACAGATATACACTTATATACTTGCATATAGTTCTCAAGCAGCTGCATATTTCCCGAGAATATTATCTGAATCAGGGTTTCTCTGGTTCAAATAGCATCATATTCCTACAGAGTGCTAAAATAGAGAATTCAATAAGAGGTTTGTTTTTAATATTTGAAAATCACATAGTGAGGAAAGATAAAAATGAAGAATATACTTGTAACCGGTGCATGTGGGCAAATTGGCTCTGAACTGTCGTTAGTTTTACGTAAAAGATACGGTAGTGACAACGTAATAGCTGCGGGACACATTACAAAACCATCCGATGATCTTTACAATTCGGGACCCTTCGTTTTTCTGGATTGCACCAAAATTGAAACAATATCTGATGTTGTCAGTAAATATAAGATTGATTCCATTTATCATCTGGCAGCTCTGCTTTCCGCTGTAGCAGAATCAAAGCCACAACAAGCTTGGGATGTAAATATGAACGGTCTTTATAATATTCTTGAGGTTTCCAGGGAATACAAGTGTGCTGTTTTTGTTCCGAGTTCCATCGGAGCTTTTGGTACCAATACTCCTCAAGATAATACTCCGCAGGATACTATTCAACGTCCAAATACCATGTACGGGGTTACTAAAGTAGCCGGTGAATTATTGTGTGATTACTACTTCAAGAGGTTTGACGTAGATACCCGTGGAGTTCGTTTCCCGGGAATTATTTCCAATGTGACACTACCAGGAGGCGGAACTACTGATTATGCAGTAGAAATTTACTACGAGGCTATTAAGCAAAGGAAATATACCTGTTTCTTGAAATCTGGAACCTTTCTGGACATGATGTACATGCCAGATACAATCAAAGCAGCAATAGATATCATGGAAGCAAACCCAGATGTATTGATACATAGGAATGCATTTAATGTGTCCGCCATGAGTTTTGCCCCCGAAGACATAGCTGCTGAAATAAAGAAACATATACCTGATTTTGTAATGGATTATAATATCGACCCGGTTCGTCAAGCGATTGCAGAATCGTGGCCTAATAAAATGGATGATAGTTCTGCAATGATTGAATGGGGATGGAAACCAGAATATGACCTTTCCTCAATGACAAAAGATATGTTAGAAAAGCTATGTAACAAGCTTCAAATTAATATATGAATTAATAACATGAAACAATATTTATCAGGTTCAGGTTTCGGAGAAATGAAATAATGAGTGATAGATTAAAAGGGAAAATAGCTATAGTTACTGGTGGAGGTTCAATAGGACCAGGTATTGGTAATGGTAAGGCCGCAGCCATTCTCTATGCAAGAGAAGGTGCAAGTGTAATGGTAGTTGACTCGAATATCCAAGCAGCTGACGAAACAAAGAATATTATCATTAAAGACAAAGGAGTTTGTATCTCCTTTACAGCGGATGTTAGCCAGTCAGCCGATTGCAAGAACATGGTTAATAAATGCATCGATTATTTCGGTAGAATTGACATCCTGCACAACAATGTTGGTATCGAAATTCCAGGAGGTATAGATCAGGCTAGTGAGCTTGATTGGAATAAAACCATAGACGTCAATCTAAAAAGCATGTTTTTAACATGTAAATACACGCTACCATATATGGTGAAACAATCTAGTGGCAGCATAGTAAATATTTCTTCCATCAATGCTATCAGAACCCTGCCTGCACTTTCTATAGTATATAGTAGTTCTAAAGCCGGTATCATAGCTCTTACGAGGGAAATAGCATTACAATATGCGATGAAGGGTATCAGAGCCAATGCTATACTACCTGGTCTTATAAATACACCCTTCGTTAAATCATCACTTACTGATGCCTATGGTGGAAAAGTGCAGGAAATGATTAAAAAACGTGACGCTATGTGTCCCACGGGCAAACAAGGAGAATCATGGGATGTTGCATATGCAGCTTTGTTTTTAGCTTCTGATGAGGCAAAATACATAACGGGTGTATCATTAGTTGTTGATGGTGGATTGACTCTTAAAAGTTAGTGGCGAATTCTGTTAACATATATTTTCTTGTATTAATTTTATTCTAGGAGGTCAAGATTTAAAATGTCATTATCAAAAATTGAAGGATTATTATCTAGTGAAATTGATTCTTTAAAGGCCAATGGTGTCTTTAAGGGAAATGAAATGGTTATCACTGGAGTCATACCATCACACGATAATAAGGGCCCAAGATATCTTATTGAAGGTTATGGAGACAAAGAATTTATTAGAATGAATTCCAACGGTTATCTTGGCATGGGGCTAAGGCCAGAGATAATAGCAGCAGAAGAGCAAGCCGTTAGAATATTTGGGGTCGGGCCTGGCGCTGTCCGTTTCATCAGTGGTACCCACAAACCTCATATTGAACTTGAACAAAAACTGGCAAGCTTTCACGATAAAGAAGCTAGTGTGATATTCAGTTCTGCTTATACTGCTGTAATGAGCATATTAGTTACTCTTATCACCAAAGATACTATAGTAATAAGTGACTCTCTCAATCACAATTGTATTATCAATGGCGTTAAATTATCACAACCAAAAGATAAGAAAATATATAAGCACAATAATATGATTGAGTTGGAGTCTACCATCGCTGGATGTATTGGTAATTGTAAACGTGTCCTGGTAATTACTGATGGAATTTTCAGCATGAGGGGAGACCATGCACCTCTTTCTGCCTTAGCCGACATAGCTGAAAAATATGAAAATGATTTTGAGGAAGGCATAATTACAGTAGTAGATGATTCTCATGGTGTCGGAGCTATCGGAGAAACCGGTAGAGGAACCCTTGAACTCACCAATGAAAACAGAATAGACATACTAATAGCGACTTTGGGGAAATCATTCGGAGTAAATGGTGGATACCTGGCTTCTAGTGCTAACGTAGTAGCATATTTAAGGGAAAAAGCCCCTTTCTACATTTACTCTAATCCGATAAGTGCATCAGAGGCAAGAGCTGCAACAAAAGCTTTGGAAGTCATCGATAGTAATGCAGGAAAGGAATTATTGAATCATCTGCGTGAAACTATAGCTTACTTCCGGAAATCACTTATTAACATTGGCTATGAAACTATTGATGGAGTGCATCCCGTTGTGCCTCTTATGGTCAGAGATACAAGAAAGACTGTTGACCTTGTTGATTATCTTAAAGCTAATGGTATACTGTCCACTGGACTGAGTTATCCCGTTGTACCTAATGGTGATGAGGAAATAAGGTTCCAGATTTGTGCAGCACATACTCGATACGATATAGATTGTGTTCTTGAAGTACTTAAGACATATAAAGCTGCGCATTAATTATAATAAAGTTTTCTAAATTTGATCAATAGAAGGTAAGGTTGAATATGATTAATTTTATTGATGCAGGCTGTATCACTTCTGTTCCAGGATTTTCAGCCGGAGCAATATATTCTGGGATAAAGAAAGAAAAGAATCTGGATTTAGCTATTTTACGTAGTGAAACCATTTGTAATGTCGCATCCGTGTTTACTACCAATCAGATTAAAGCTGCACCTGTTATTCTTTCAAAAATGCATTTGTCTAGTAAAACAGCGCAGGCCATTGTGGTTAACTCGGGTTGTGCCAATGCTTGCCTTGCTGAACAGGGATTAGCTGATGCGACAGAAATGGCAAGACTAACTGCAGAAAAATTGTCCATTGATACAGAAAATGTATTAGTAGCAAGTACTGCCTTAATTGGCTCCCCTTTGCCAATGACTAAAATAAAATCAGGGATTAACAAAATCGAAGTTAATGAAACTGGTGGTCATCAATTAGCCAGGGCTATGATGACAACAGATACAAAACCTAAAGAGGTTGCCGTCGAGGTTGAGACAGCTGACTTCAAATACACAATAGGCGGAGTTACCAAAGGTTCAGGAATGATACATCCCAATATGGCTACCATGCTCTGCTTCATTGGCACAGATGCTGCAGTCGATAATGATTTTCTGCAGACAGCACTTAATAAGGCTATTGAGGGTTCCTTCAATTTAATTGATATTGATGGTGATACCAGTACCAATGACTGTGTTTTTTTACTGGCTAACGGTTTGTCTAAAAATAAATGCATAGACGTTTCGTGTGGCGAAGAATTCCAGCAAGCACTAAATGAGGTTTGTACTAAACTGGCGATGTTGATGATTCGAGATGCTGAAGGAGCTACAAAATTCATTGAAGTAACGGTGGAAGGAGCGGAGAAACTATCCGATGCTCAGCAAGCAGCACGAGCAATATGTAGCTCAGCACTTGTAAAAACTGCAGCATATGGTAATGATCCCAATTGGGGTCGTATACTTGTAGCTCTTGGAATGAGCAAAGTAGACATTGTTGAAGCCAATGTGGACGTTTACATTGATGATGTGTGCGTCTTTGAACAAGGGCATCCTGTTGCATTCAATAATGAGAAATTAAGAACATTGATGTCCAATAGCGATGATCTGCGAATAAAAGTAGGGCTAAACTCGGGAACAGTAGCAGCAACTGCGTGGGGATCCGACCTTTCAGAGGAATATGTCAAGACAAACAGCGCTTATTCAACATAATGAAAAATAATATTATCGTAGTAAAAATT
>Ga0255399_1063_pt1 | contig 10212 bp, 5 predicted proteins | sample ANMaggSSYBR01J13_FD_182115 | JGI IMG/M metagenome (GOLD analysis project Ga0255399, IMG submission 182115) | Sediment cell enrichment communities from methane seep in Santa Monica Basin, California, United Staets - ANME aggregate JGI... | ecosystem: Environmental > Aquatic > Marine > Cold seeps >...
AACGCAATTTTTGAAAATATACCACTCTTTAAAATATTGAGCCACTTTTTGCGTTTAAGCCAAATGTACCAACTTACAATCAAAAAATTCGGGAGTACAAGACCAACAAAAAATCCTAGAATTTCAAATTGGAAATATAGTGCCAGAATTAAGCCAAATGCTAAACCGCTCGCAATTCTTATAAGAACTAAAATACTATATTTTTCTGGCCGACCAGTGATTCTGTAAACTGATTCTATTGCCAGAGCACCCATCATGAATACAGAACCAAACAACGATACTATCAACAAATGACTGAGTTCAGCATTTATAATTGCATGAATTTGTGATATAATTAAAACTCCTAATAATGTAATAGAAGACAGAACGACGCCTTCAAAAATAACAAGAGATATAACAAAATTATTGTACTTGTCTTTAGAAATATATTCAGGAATCATTCGAATAATTGAAAGATGAATCCACATCCCATTCAAGGTAACCAATAAATTATAAATTCCAAAAGCTAATACATAATTGCCATATCGATCGGGAGAGAAAAGCTTACTTAAAATAGCAGCAACTATTAAACTTATTACTCCTTGAAGAATAATAGTTGGGAAATAAAGAATCATATCTTTTAGGGTATGTTTAGCTAAATCGGAAGAGGCCATCTTTGTTAAATCCTGTTATACATTGACAATTAATAAAATTTATATAATTAATATGGGGTATTTTATCTTACTTATTTAATTAATGAATTTATATTTAATTGGTCTACATAGAAATCTGGTGATTCCTTCATGAAAGTCAAGCTCTAATAAATCTCTTTCCCAGCTGTAAGGAGTAATAATACCTAAACCACTGCTTTTTATGCCTAATAAACATTTGATATTACTATTTTTAATTATTTTCTTTTCATATTCCTTATTTGCACGGTCTCCAAATGGGTAAGAAAATAAATCAATCTCTTTGCCAAGTATTTTACTAATTCCATCCAAGGAACCTATTACTTCATCCTTGTATTCTGCGAAATTAAGTTTACTACACATTGGATGAGTACGGGTATGAGATCCAACATCAAAACCGTTATTTGTAAGATAGCGAATTTCATCAGTGGTCATATATGGTTTTGTATTGTTTAGCCAACTTCCCAATGGTTCAAGATCTGCTGCATCCCATAAGAAGTCTGCAAATCTATCTTTCTTTGACATATCCCATTTGTGGCTTACTGATAGTAAGCTCTCTTCGTTTTGTGTAATTGCGATACCTTCCGTTCTGTGCAGTTTGTTTAATATTTTCCCTTTTTTTTCTGATGATATACTGTTTTCAATAAATAGTATTTTATTTCTCCACATTAAATTTTTATTATCTATCGAATTTTCTAACAAAAAAAATGTTGCTGTCAGCTTCTCATCATAAAGTATGGGAGCTACTATTGAAAAACATTCAGAAAATCCGTCATCAAACGTGATCGATAAACAATTATTTAATAAAATGCCTTGTTTCACTCTATCGAGTGCTTCATACAGCGAGATTATTTCATATTTATTTTTAAAAAATCTAATTTGCTGCTTAAATGTATTTGAGTCTATGCTGTTATTAAAATAATATTTATGTTTTTTCTCTGACACCATATGGTAATAAATAATACGCAATCCCTGTTGATGAATTGAATCTAAAAACTTAAAAAATGCTGGTATATTTAATACTAATCTAGAGAAAATATATATGAAATATTGTTTCATGAATATGAGAGATTTAGAATTGGATGAAATATTTGAGGGATAAATTCCATATAGGTTATTTTTTACAGACCTCTAGGAAATCGTTAGCTAGTTTACAGTAATCATGGTGTTTAAGAACAGATTCTCGACCACTTTCTCCTATTATATTTCTTTCATTTTTAGGCATTCTTGTGATCTTTATGAAAGATGAAATCAGGCTGCTCACATCACCTGCAGGGGTGCTTAATCCGCAACCAGATAAAGTAACTGGATCATCAGGAGCGCTTAGCGCCTGAACAATCGGTTTGCCAGCAAGCATATAGTCGAAAACTTTGTTAGGACTGACACCGAATTTATACAGAGAGCTTTTTTTCCATACTATCGTTAAAATATCAAAATTAGATAATAAGCTTTGTAAGGATGCTTTGGCTACCGGGTCTAAAAAGTACACATTATCGATTGACTCTGCTTTGGTACGTTCTATAAGACGTGGCTTTTCCACACCATTGCCGACAAATACAAAATTTAATTCAGTTAGCTCTTTTGCTGCATCAATAAGGTCATCAAGACAATTTGATAATGCATGCCCACCTGCATAGCCTATGATCGGTTTACCAGATGTTTTAAGTTCATTAAGGAAACGTTGATGTTCAGGAGGTAGCTGCGACATCCCATTTAACGCCTCATCTAGATAAACTCCATTGGGTATAAAGTGAAATTTACCCTGTTCCAACCCATGATTGATCATGTGCGGAAGCGTTGCCGGAAGTATAGAGACAACTTGAGTTGCATGCTTATATCCATAATTTTCTGCATGCTGTAGTAACATGATGAAAGGGTTCCATTTTAACATACCACCAATTTTCATTGGTGTTAACGGCCATAAATCATGAACTTCATAAATGAACTTAGCACCGCACTTTTTGGCATACCACCGTGCAATATAATTATCTAATGGATATGTTGAAGAAGCTACGACTACATCTGGTTTTGACCACTTAAGTATGTCATCTGATTGGATTATACATTGCCTTAAAAAGGAAAAGATGTTTTTAAGACGTCCTAAATTATTACCGCTGTAAGGCGACGACTTGAGCCATCTGAAATTTACACAATCAATACTTTCTTCATTAAAGCCACCAATACATTCTGGTTGTACTTTTCTTAGATGTGATTGATCTGCTGCCAAAACATAAACTTTATGACCTTTTTTTGCTATACTTTGCCCCAAATAATAGGGCCGAAATTCCATACCATAGGTTGGGCCACCAGCGTAATGGTTAATTATTAATATATTCATATTACATAAAGACTACGAAAAAAATTAAGTAAGCGGTTTTCTTATAGTGTCGTGTCATGCGTGAAATATCGTATCAGGCACTTGTCATTCCCGCGAATGCGGAAAGTATTTTTGGCTACTTCGGCGCTTCTGGATTCCCGCTTCCGCGGGAATGACGGCTATTTTTATGACATTACTTAGATGACATGACACTATATGGTATTATTATGTTTTGAGGGTTCGCGACTTATTACCACAGCTTTAATAAATTTGGTAGTGTAATAAATATTGTGTAAAATTAAAAAGGTAGAAAAAAAGGTGCTTTTCCTTTAAAAGGGTTTTTCCACAAACCTAAAAAGAAAGGAAAAGCACCATGAAATTAGAAGTTACAGTATCAGAAGCAAAAGAACTCATCAAGCAAATTCAGGATCAACCGGAGCAACTTTTTGAAATGATCCGTACGGATGTCAGGCAAAGTATTGGTCATTATCTTTCTGAGTTAATGAGTGTTGAACTGTCAGAATTTCTTGGACGTAAACCATACGAGCGGCTTGAGGGGCTGAAAAACTATAGAAATGGTACATATAAACGTAAATATACGTTAAAAGGTATTGGTGAAGTTTCAAGTAGAATTCCAAGAGACCGCAACGGTGAATTCAAAACACAGGTACTGCCACGCAGTAAGCAATATGAAGATATTATCCGTAAAGATCTGAGTATCATGTTTCTATCTGGTGTCAGCACCCGGACATTATCAATGATGTCTTTTCGACTCATTGGTAGAAAAATATCGCACACAGAAGTCAGCAACGCCAGCAAAGAGCTCGTCGGGGCGGTAGAAAAGTGGCGGATGCGGGATTTATCAAAAGAAGCCATAAAGTACATATATGTAGATGGCGTCAACTTCAGTATGCGTATAGGAAACAGTATTGAAACGGTTCCTGTACTGGTTGCTATTGGTGTTAAAGATACTGGGCATAAGCTGGTTATAGGACTTCAGAGCGGTGATAAAGAATCAGCAAGCAGCTGGCGTGAATTTTTTAAGGATTTAAAAAAGCGTGGTTTAAACAGCCAACAGGTTATTCTGGGTATTATGGACGGTTTACCTGGTCTGGAAAAGGTGTTTAAAGAAGAATTTCCCAAATCAAGTATTCAACGCTGTCAGGTTCATGTATCACGGAATGTTTTGACCAAAGTTCCGAAAAAGATAAAACAAAAGGTGGCTGATGATCTTCGTTCAATATTTTATGCATCATCAAAGGAAAAGGCGTTGGCATTCTACGAACAGTTTAATCAGAAGTGGGAATCGACAATACCATCAGCTGTAAAATCACTTGATAATTCTATTAACTCCTGCTTAACCTTTTTTGCATTTCCTGAAGAAGAATGGATATCACTCAGGACAACGAATATTATAGAGCGACTGAATAAAGAATTTAAAAGAAGAACAAGGCCGATGGAAATATTGGCAGGAGAGCAGTCGTGTTATACACTTCTGGCTTTTATATGTTTAAAAATGGAAATTCATTGGCGGTCAAACCCTGTTGGAAAAGTACAAAAAAATCTGCCTTTCTTTAAAGAAATTGAAAAGAAAGAATTTACACAAAATATTTGACACTACCTAAATTTTGGTCTACCCCTAAGATTGTTAATATTTTTATTAAATATCAGATGCTTGTTAAAAACAATCTTCGATTAAATTTCTTCAATAACATCACCAATTATATTGTATTTCCTGCTGCATGAAAGACACTCTAAATCATCAGAAAGTCTCTCACCACATTGGCACACCCAGCCTACTTGCCTTGCATTGTTTCCAACCACCAAAGCATGATCGGGCACGTTTTTTATTACCACAGCTCCAGCTCCTATGAAAGCATAACGACCTATAGTGGTGCCACAAATAATAGTGGCGTTTGCTCCTATTGTTGCTCCTTTCTTAACCAAGGTTGGACGAACCTGATCCATCTTTCTAATCTCTGCCCTTGGGTTATATATATTAGTAAATACCATAGATGGGCCACAGAAGACGTAATCTTCAAGGGTCACCCCTTCATAGACGCTTACATTATTCTGGATTTTACAGCCCTTACCTATATTCACCTCAGGGCCTATTACAACATTTTGACCGATGTTACATTTCTCACCAATTTTGGATCTGGAAAGCATATGAGAAAAATGCCATATCTTAGTATCCCATCCGATGGTAACATCCTCATCCACAACAGCGGTGGGGTGTACAAAGTATTTTTCACGGCTGATAGATGATGGCTCTTGAGTTAATGAAGCTTCCGGTTCATAGGTGATTTTTTTTCCGTATCTGTCCAAAGAGCGCTGGCTTGCTTTGAGTATCTTAAGCACCCTGAGACCTTCATTACCATCTGTTGGTGGTTTGTGGCAATTCACTATACAACTTAAAAAATGTTCGCATTCTGTTCGCAAGGGTTCTGCTTCTTGAACAGCTACGTATTCAGGTTTGGCTTTCGTTGGAACAGGAATATTTTTTTCCCATTTGATCTGGTGAGGATAAAGACAAAACTTTTTAGACCAGGGGAGTGTGTCATTAAAAACCGCCATCTTGCGATCACCAACAACGACCAAATTTTGTTCCTTATAAGGATGGAGCCAGGAAACAAAAATGTGGGCCTTAATACCTGATGGAAACTCCAGGTGGGTTGTAGTGACGTCGGCAATTTTTTGATGTAAATAGTTAGCACCAATGGCATAGACAGTCTCCGGCTCTTCTCCAACTAAGGCAAGAATCATAGAAATATCATGAGGAGCAAAAGACCAAAGAATATTTTCTTCTCGTCGTATTTTCCCTAGATTGAGACGGTTAGAATATATGTAGTTAATACGGCCCAACTCACCCTCACTCACCATCTCTTTAAGCCGAATAAATACAGGATGATATTGCAACAAGTGCCCCACCATTAAAATCAATTCTTTTTCATTAGATAGCTTGATCAATTCTAATCCTTCATTTTCTTTTAGTACAAGAGGTTTTTCAACAAATACATGTTTACCAGCCAAAAGAGCCTCTTGTGCTATGGCAAAATGGGTTTCTGCCGGAGTAGCGATGACTACACCAGAGATGTCATCTCGAGCAAGAACATCATTAAGCGCTAAACAAACTTCCACATTAGCATATTGATTATTTAAATTAGTCAGAGTGTTTTCATCTTTATCGCAAATCAGTTTTAAAGCTCCAAGTTGGTAATAATTTCTTACCAGGTTTTTCCCCCAATAGCCTGATCCGATAACTGCTATGGATGGAATGGTGTTCATGTTTGATTTTGACATATTTAATTCCTTTATTTATTAGAATCTGTTTAAACCCTCAGATCATGTTCAAGGGCAATGCATGCAACGTCAAAAAAGCGCAGCATACTCGTTAGTATGCTGCGCTTTTTAAGCCGAGGTTCAACGCAGCCATTGGGGATTAGATGGGTTTTTAAAATAGCTTCTAGGGTTAAAGGTAGTTAGTACTAAACAACAATGTATCAATCAATATTTTCTTCAATACTATTCAACAATATCTTGGCAATCCGTTCCTGATCCTTCTTTTCTAAATATGGATGCATGGGTAAGCTGAAGATTCGCTTAGAATAATCTTCGCTTGTGGGAAAATCTCCTTCTCTATAGCCCAAGCTGTTGAAAGCCTCCTGAAGATGTAAAGGCTTTGGGTAGTAAATAGCCGCAGGGATACTTTTCTCCTTTAGTAGGGCCTGTAGTGTAGAACGGTGCCGCTCATCCTTTGCCAGAACGGAATATTGGGCCCAAACAGATGTAGAGTGTTCTAGAATGCAAGGAGGAACGATAAAAGTAGAACTACAATTTAATAGATCGTTATAGCGCTGAGCCACTTTTTGACGCATTTTTACCTCTTCAGGGAATATACTTAATTTAGCTAGTAATATTGCGGCTTGTATTGTGTCTAACCGTCCATTTAAGCCTATCCGTTCATTGTCGTATTTATGATGACCTTTACCATGGACTCTAAGAGACTGTATGACCTCATTCAGTTGGTCATCATCGGTAAAACACATGCCGCCATCACCATAACAACCTAAAGGCTTGGCAGGAAAAAAGGAAGTGCAACCGAGGTCTGAAAGTGAGCAAGTTTTTCTTCCTTTGTATTCAGCGCCAAAGGATTGGGCTGCATCTTCAATAACAAAAAGGGAGTGTTTCTTTGAAATGGCATTGATTCTGTCATATTCGGCAGGCAGGCCAAAAAGATCAACAGCTATCACTCCTTTTGGGGAGAGAGGTGGTTTGTTTTGTGTCATGGGTAATGGATAAATTGACGTATCATTTTTTTTGAGGGCGGTAATGGCTTGATCAAGTTGGTTTGGATCTATATTAAAGGTTATGGGATCGATGTCCACAAAAATAGGAGTGGCTCCCAAAAGGCTGATTACTTCAGCGGTGGAAATAAATGTGAAAGGGGTGGTAAAGACTGCGTCTCCTGGCCCAATATTGTATGCCATTAATACCAGGAGCAGGGCGTCAGTGCCGGAAGCGCACCCAATGGCATGTTGCACTCCTACGTAAGACGCAAGTTTCTCTTCCAGTTCATTGATTTCAGGTCCCATGATGTACCTGCCATGGCTAAGTACTGCATGAATGTTTGAATAAATTTCTTTCCGAATTATTTTTTGCTGAAAAGCCAAGTCAATAAATACCATTACGCGTACTCCTAAATATTTTTAATACCTCCAACGAGTAACCAGAATAAGGGGGGTTTAAGGCTCACTTACGAAGATATCTGATCCGCATAGTTTGATGAGCTCTCGAGTTTGTGCTTTCCAATCTTGAAGAGCGGGTTTATTATTTCCGGTGAGCACGAAGTCTTTGAATACTGATTTGAGTTGATCACTAGTAATGCCTGTGCGCGCTTTTGCGGCTATGCTACTCTGGGAATATATGGATGTTGACGATGATATGTTTTTTAGTGTTTGATCGGTATGTTTCTTAGATTGGGCGGTGTACTTAATTGGGAGATCGGTTTCCAATTTTAAGCCATAGAGATTCGCTAGTTTACTGGCGACTTCAACGAGAGGTATGTGCAAGCCATGTTTACAGGTAAATATCCTTCTTTCAGGCACCGCCTCATTGGCTTCTACAAGAGTCTGCAGAATGAATGCTGCGGCAGAGTATTTTGATATGAGATAAGTTTGAGCGTCAGCAGAGGGGAGGGTCACGGCCTGATGATTCCTAATCTGATCTTCTATGATAGACACGACCCCACCACGGTTTTCAATGACGTCGCAAATGCGCGCAATGATCAGGCGGGTATGGGTATCATTAAAAAAGTGTTCCAAGGAGACTTCCGCTACTCGTAATGAGTCCGCGATAGGATTACCATTTTGAGCAGCCAACAAAGATGAAATCATCACAAAAAGTTTGCACTTGGACTTCGAAGCTATTTTTGCAAGGTTAAAGGTACGCATGTAATTAGCTTGGCCAACATTATCTATGTTGAGCGTAAGGAATGGAATGTGTTTTCTCATGTTCGCATGGAAAACGATGTCCGGTTGATGGTTTTCGAACACTTCCTCCAGGATGTCTATTTTGTCGGTATCACCCACTATGGGGATAATCAAATCATGTGAAAAGACGTTTATTAGAGAAACTAGCAGCTCATTAAGGTAGGATTCATACCGGTCAATGATAATAAGCTTTTTACACCCTAGTTGCAGCAATTGATGACAAAGTTCCATTCCTAAAGCGCCGCCTGAACCGTTTACAAGGACCGTCTTATCTGCCAAAACTCTCTCCACAGCAGTGCGATCCGTATATATTCTTTCAACGGGAAGCATATCTTTAAATTCCAAAGTTCTGATAGGGAAGGTGTGCTGACTGACTCCGTCAACATTCCTGAGAGAAGAAAATACCCAGTATTTGAGACCTGTTTTTTGACAGATTTCAATAATCTCATTTAGGTTCTCCGGATTAGCATAGGGTTTAGCCATGATGATTTCTTCTACCTTGTAAAGTTGTGCCAACGCCTTTATGTGATGACGGTTACCCAGCACCTTCAAACCGCGTATTTTCTTACCATATTCATTTGGGGCATCAGAGATGAAACCGACTACCTCAAAAGGGCTGTTTTTCGCTAAGTCTAGAGTAAGATAAGCGTAGATGCCGGCATCACCTGCTCCAAAGATTAAAATCCTGCGTTTTTCAATAGTCTCAACCTCTGGGTTCATTTTATTCCAATACAATTTTAAACAAACCCGGAAACCTGAAAGGGCAATAATTAGAAAGGGCCAATTCATAACCGCAGTCATTTTCGAGTAATCATCCAATCGAAATACCCAAGCGAGCAAAATAAGAAAAAGGCTCCCAGATGTCACCCCTTTTAAAACCCCCAAAATTTCATGATAGGATATATATCTTATAAGACAATTATACATGCCAAAATAAACGTTAAAAGCCATGAGGATCATAGTAACTAAGGGTAGGATCGTAAGAGACTTAATGAAATTTCCTTCGCCGGTGAGAATTTTAGAGCAGATGACAACGGTCAAAATAAAAGAACAGATGATAAGGAAAATGTCGGCAATGAAAAGATAGATCTGAGACCGGTTGTCATAGATATGTTTTTTCTTTAATGCACCGACCAATGTTTCCTTCACACCCATGAGTATGTATTGGAGGTCTTTAAAAAGATTCGGATTCTTTATGTATTCAAGATCAATTTCGACTTTCTTGGGAAGAATTTGTTCGATGTAGTATTTCTTAGCATCGACTCCAGGTGGGTAAAGTTCTTCTTCATTACGCCCAAGAATTGTGCTGGGACCAACCAAGCCTGGCTTAACTGAAAAAATTCTCTTTGACTTTTCCGGGTACAGTTCTGCAAGGTCTGGTGTCTCAGGTCTCGGTCCGACAAAGGTCATTTCACCTTTCAAGACATTTAAAAACTGTGGAAGCTCATTTAATTTCGTTCGACGTAGCAATCGTCCGAAAGTTGTAACTCTGGGATCATATTGTGGACAGACGCTATCCCCCACATTAAGGGGTGTATTTATCATGGTACGAAACTTATACATCTTGAAATTCTTCATGTTTTTTCCAACACGATCGGCAAAGTAAAACACAGGACCTCTAGAATCAAGTTTGATAAACAAACTTATAATGATCATGACAGGCATAAATATAATGATGCCAATCAGGGAAAGTAAAACATCTATTAACCTTTTAGTCGCAGACATAGCTAGCAGC
>Ga0255399_1064_pt1 | contig 10211 bp, 7 predicted proteins | sample ANMaggSSYBR01J13_FD_182115 | JGI IMG/M metagenome (GOLD analysis project Ga0255399, IMG submission 182115) | Sediment cell enrichment communities from methane seep in Santa Monica Basin, California, United Staets - ANME aggregate JGI... | ecosystem: Environmental > Aquatic > Marine > Cold seeps >...
CTTACTCTGAGTTCTTCATTCCCAGCACCGTATAGTATAGTTGTAATGTTCTCCGTTTCATAAATAACATCATATGAGTAATAATCATGTGTACTGTTTACCTTGTCCCCATAATCAACTATTTCTTTAAGATACCAACCAGCAGTTACTGCAGATGAATCATTATTAGAATTATTTTCCGATTCATTTTGATTGTTTGATCCATTTGGTTCATTTGTATTTTCAATACATCCTGCATATGTCCCTAAAACAAGGAAAAAAACTAAAATCAAGATTTTTATCTTTAATTTCATATTATCACAAAATCAAGGATTTTATACATTATATATTAACTTTGCTTTTAACTCATTTGAGTTCATACATTCAAATCAATTTTTGATATCTAATTAATAATTAATCCATATCAATGATCCATCACCTTATCATATATCTTTTTTCAAATCCCCTTGAAATTAAACATTGTAATACATCAAGTCAATATCTCCTTTTTTAGATTTTTTCATTGATAGTTTCTTTATTGATTTTGGGCCACCTCAACGACCCCATTCTTGAAAGAAGTATTTACTTAGGTCTTTAACTTGGATTTGGACGGTTTTAAACAATCGAGTTATTGTTATCTGTGGAAATAATTTGGAATGTCTACATCCATTCTTAAAAAAAAAATTAAAATATTCTTAAAGGGTTTCCTTTGCCTGAAGATTAAAAAAAAAATATCAAAATACTCTTTGAGAAGCTCTTTTGAAAAACTAGAAGTGGGCCCGTTGAGATTTGAACTCAAGACCTCCGCCATGTCAAGGCGACGTCATAACCAGCTAGACCACGGGCCCGTTTAATTGAATAGGTGAATATCATTTCCTCTTTTTATGATTTACTGATTAACGTTTATGGATTTTCATCTACATATTTAGCTACATAGATACAAGAGAAAAACGTACTTAAAATAAAAAACCATTATGTGGTTACTCTAAATTTGAGGAGGATGGTACAATAGTACACTTTAATGGGATGCACCAACAAGCAAAGAATATATTATTTTCAAGTAAAAGACGCGAAGAATCAGATGAAGTAATATTTGTCAAATGGAAAGATGAGTTAGAAAGAAATTTACCAAATTTTTGGGAAACAATGAATCAAACATGAGAGAATCAATCTCTCATCTCATATTTTAATATTTGAAATTTATATTTATATTCATCTTTTTTGTTGAAAAATTAAAATAACAGTTCCGCATTTTGGGGAAAACAGCATAATGAAATATAGAAATCCTAGTTTAACTGTTGATGGTATCTTAATGAAAAATGATAAAATTCTCTTAATAAAAAGGGGAAATGATCCATTTAAGGACATGTGGGCATTACCTGGAGGTTTTGTTGATTATGGCGAAACAACAGAAGATGCAATAAAACGAGAAATGAAAGAAGAAACAGGGTTAATCTGTGATATCACTGATTTATTTGGAGTATATTCAAATCCTAATAGAGATCCACGAGGTCATACAATTAGTATTATTTATGATTTAATTAAGAAAGATGGAGTACTTCAAAGTGGTGATGATGCAACTGATGTAAAATTTTTCCCACTTTCTAATCTTCCACCACTTGCATTTGATCATGATAACATTATTCTAGATAAAATGGAGAGAAATAAAAAATGAAATTCTGCCCTAAATGTAAAGCATTAATGTATCCAAAGGAAAAAAAACTTATTTGTAATAAATGTGGACATAGCGAAGATAAAAAAGGAAAAAATATGGTTGTTACTGAAAGGAAAGAAAAAGAGTTTACAGTCATTGAAAATAAGGATGAACTGAATGTATTACCAAAAACACAAAAGCTATGTCCTAAATGTGACAATAATAAAGCATACTGGATTCTTAGACAGATGAGAGGAAGTGATGAACCAGAAAGCAGATTCTTTACATGTACAAAATGTGGGTATAAATGGCGTGAGGACTAGGACTGTTTTATAATTGATAATATATATTCAAACATCACACATCAATTTGATAATTAGAAATTTCCGCTAGAATTATAAACCGAAAACTTATACTCATTCAACACATCACAGTATATTGGTCCGTTTTGGGGAGGCCGGAAAGATGTTTCAAGTAAAAGTAAAAGCAAACGTGTTAAAAGATTTAATAGATGTTACATCACCACTTGTAAATGAAGTAAAATTCAATATATCAAAAAATGAAATTTCACTTCGAGCAGTAGATCCAGCACATGTTGCAATGATAGATTTACGAATAACAAGTGATGCATTTGAAGAGTATAAAACAGAAGATCTTGAACTTGGTATCGACATGGATAAATTTGCAAGTATCATGCGTCTTGCAAATTCAGAACAAATGGTAAATCTTGAGTTCAATCAAAAGCAGAATAGATTAGTTATTCAAATTGGAAACCTCGTAAGAAAAATGGCCCTTATTGATACAGCAGGAATGCCTGATCCAAAAATGCCTAATCTTGATCTACCAGGAAAAGTTGTTGTGAAAGCATCTGAGCTTAGTCAAGGGGTAAAAGCATCTGAATCCATTTCTGATCACCTTGCAATCACTATGAAAAAAGATAGTTTTCAACTATATGCTGAGGGAGATACAGATACAGTTGATCTTACCATTCCAAAAGATATGCTTATTGATCTTTCAACAAGCGAGAAAGTCAAAAGTCTTTTTTCCATTGATTATTTCTCAAACATGATCAAATCAGTGAAAGCAAATGAAGCTGTAACAATTCACCTTGGAAATGATAACCCAACAAAAGTAGAATTCAATGTTGCACAATCAAAAGGACATGTCACCTATTTACTTGCCCCAAGAATTGAATCTGAATAAGCAATTCAATGTTTTTTCAACTTTTTTGAGGTGAACACTCATCGCAGTAAGACAAAAACGGAATCGATATATTGCATTTACAATTTTTGCTGATGAATCATTATCTTTTCAACGATATGAGGTTATAAAAGCCATTCAGACTCATTGTTATCAAAAGTATCATACTTCCTATAAAACCTATGGGTTTTTTTTAACTCGTTTTAAAGATAATAAAGGAATTTTTCGTTGTGATCATACTGAAAAGGAACGGGCGATATCATTTTTAAAATCAATAGAGGCAATCAACACCCATAATGTAAGTATTGAAACATTGGGAACATCCGGAACCATAAAAGCACTTATCCGGAAACATTTAAATGGTGATAACTTAAAGGATTAGAAATTTTTTTGAATCCTTTACTATAATCTTTTAAAATCATCAAGGATATATTTTTTTTTATGAAGATACGGACTATTACCACTGGTTTTTCATATCAAAGGGAAATGAATGTTGAGGATTTTTCAGAGATATCTGATAAATTGCATATGCTAAAAAATAGTTTTATAAACAATGATTACCAAGTGCAAACAATCCGTATGAGCACACAACCTTGGTATGATTATGCAAAAACAAAAAAAGAATTGATCTCAGCGGTTCAAACACTTAGTCAATGGATGAAAAACCATCAAATCGACTATTTTAATATTGGTCCAACAGAAGAAAAAGAATGTATTTCTTGGTTGTCTGAGATATTGAGTATATGTCAAAATGTATTCTGCACAGTAAAAATCTGTAATAAAACAGATATTGATTATGAATCCGTAAAAGAAACCGCTAAGATCATCATAAAAAATTCTAAATTAGAACCACAAGGATTTGCAAATCTTAGGTTCGCTGCACTTTGTAATGTTTCTCCTAACACTCCTTTCTATCCTGCATCATACCATGATCGAAAAGATGCATCATTTGCATTAGGGCTTGAAAATAGTGATCTTGTCTATGAATCATTCAAGGAAGCATCATCATTGAAACAAGCAAAAAAAGCACTGAAAAACAGGTTAATGGATACTTATGGGCCTCTTGAATCGCTTGCTAAGAAACTATCAAAAAAGTATAATATCAGATATAATGGAATTGATGTATCAATCAGTACATCTATTGAAAAACATGAAAGTATTGCCTATGCATTTGAACATCTTATAAAGGATTATAGATTTGGTCAACCTGGAACACTTTCTATTGCAAAGATAATCACTGACACCCTTCAAAGCCTCCCCATAAAAAAAACAGGTTATTGTGGACTTATGCTTCCCGTTCTTGAAGATGATGGGCTTGCAGTTCGTAATACTCAAAATTGTTTTTCAATTACAAATCTATTGTTATACTCAGCTGTATGTGGCACAGGTCTAGATACCATACCATTACCTGGAAATATTACTTGTAGTGATCTTGAACATATCCTTTTAGATGTTGCATCTTTATCAATAAAGCTTCAAAAACCGCTTTCAGCAAGACTAATGCCCATCCCAGATAAAAAACAAGGCGATCTAAGCAATTATTCATTTCCATATTTTAAAAATAGTACTGTAATGGCTCAAAGGTAAAAAAAATCATGAAGCAAAAACATATTGGAATTATTGCAGTTTTCATATCTGCAATTATGTGGGCACTTGAACCGCTTTTTGCAAAATTTTCCTATGCCGATGCAACATTTCTACAAACATCAATTGTTAGAGCATATATCGTTTTACTAATCGCAGGTTCATATATTCTCATAAAACAAGATACACCACAATTAAAAGTTAACAAAAAAAAATTATCTGCATTGATCTATATTGCAGTCATTGGAACACTTGGAGCAGATTTAATCTATTTCTATGCACTTGTAAACACACCTGTGCTAAATGCGGTTTTAATTGGCCATCTTCAACCAATGTTCATCATCCTTATTGCATTTATTTTTATAAAAAATGAAACATTAGAAAAAAGAAATTACCTAGGGATTGGACTCATGATACTTTCTGCAATTTTTGTTTCAACCAAAACAATAGAAAACGTTTTTGCTTTATCCTTTGGAACAATAGGGGATATATTGGTTCTTATCGCCACCTTTTTCTGGGCAACAACTGCTCTTATTATGAGAAAATATCTTAAAGATATTCCATCTGGGGTTATTACCTTTTACAGGTTTTTTTTCGCATCTATCATCTTCACATTGTTTCTTCCATTTATCAATATCAAATATGTTACTATTAATCAGATAATCGTTGGGGTCGTTGTTGGTATTGGAACGATTTGTTATTATGAGGGATTAAAGCGATTGAAAGCTGCAAAAGTATCAGGAATTGAACTAGCAGCACCAGTTTTTGCAGCATTAATTGGATTTTTTATATTTAACGACTCCATTACTCTTTTTCAAATAGTTGGAATGATATGTTTATTTCTAGGAGTGTTTCTCATTACCTCATATAAAACTCCTCAAAAAAAGGTTAGTTAATAGGAAATCAGGGTTCAAATGAATCTTTATGTCAATCAAATAAAACAGGTATTCAATGATACTATTCGTACTTCTCTTATTATTTTTAAGATTATGATTCCTATTGGTATTATTGTAAAAATCCTTGAATTAACTGGAATGATAGATCACATTGGATCATTTCTTTCACCATTCATGCAAAACCTTGGATTACCTGGGGAAACAGGACTTGTTTGGGCAACAGCAATGATAACAAACATCTATGGAGGAATCATTGTTTACATTAGTCTAGCGTCAGAACAAATTCTCACGGTAGCCCAAGTAACCATACTATGCTCAATGATTCTGATAGCTCATAGTCTACCGGTTGAAGTTACAATTGCACGAAAAGCAGGTATCCGCATTTGGTTTACATTAATACTTCGAATTCTCTCCGCATGTCTCTTTGGATTTATTCTAAATGTCATCTTTTCATATTTTAAAATCTTGCAAAATCCTTCTACTATGACCTGGAGTAAAACACCTACAAATGCAACAATACCTGATTGGATACTAAGTCAGATATCAAATTATATTTTTATTTTCATCATTATTTTTTCATTGTTGTTCATAATGAAAATACTAAAAAATATTGGAGTTATCAATAAATTAAACCATTTCATGGAACGAGGTCTTGAATTCTTTGGAATGAGTAAAAAAGCAGCACCATTAACCATTATTGGTACAACACTAGGAATTTCTTATGGAGGAGGAATCATTATTGATGAAGCCCAATCTGGAAAACTTTCAAAAAAAGATGCATTTCTCTCAGTATCTCTAATGGGTCTTTCTCATAGTCTCATTGAGGATACCATATTAATGATGACACTTGGTGCATCACTTATTGGCATTCTTTTTGGAAGAGTTCTTTTTTCCTTTATTGCAATGATTATTCTTATCAACATCATTAAAAGAATTTCAGAAAAAACATTTCATCGATATCTTTCACTCAAATAGGGGGGAAAAAATTAAAAATTTATATATTTTAAATTAACTTCAAAACGTACAACTGTTTTAATCAAAATAATTTTACTTGTTTATTTGTTAACAAATAATATGCACCACCAAAGAAAATAGGCCCCAATATCCAGATCATAATACTTGTCATTATTGAAAATGTCATAATATTTATTGTTTGTATATTCAGTATTAAAGGTTTATTTTACAATTATTTACCAAAAAATGTTGAAACTTTGAAAAATGAATATTAAAAATAAGTGCATTTAACAAGAAAAATTATTGAATAAAATATCCTAAGCCGCTGATGGGAATATGATGTTTGATTCAATTCCTCAACAATGATTTTATGATAAAATGGACCCTTTTAAGTTATATTTATATACTACTTGATTTTCATCACATATATACTTTTCTTATACAAGTCTATCCCTTTTTAATTTTTCTTTCAATATATTCAAATTTTTTTTTATGATGTATTAATAATTCTTCATTAAATGTATTTGGTTTATACAACATATCATCTGATGAAAACTCAGAGGGAAATCTAGATACATTAAATGGGTCGAAAACACCTAATGACTCAAATTCAAGAATTAATTATTATTTTCTTCCTATATTGCTTGTTTTGGTTATTTTTTATCTTATTACATTTGGCATGGGACAAAAAAAGATTATTAAAAAGTTTCAAATAGATCAAATAAACAATCATCATCTATGGAAATATCTATTTATTTGACAAATGTTATCAAAAAAAGAAAAAAAGAGAGGGGATGAATTATGTTTTATTCATCATGTTCAAAAGAGAGATACCCGGTTTTCACTAGAATTAATAAAGCAATGATCACCGAAGCGACAATTCCAATGATTATAAATATCCAAGGAATTCCGCCGGTTGGCTCAGGTGATTCTTCTGTTAGCTCACCTGTGATTGCAAATGTAGATAGACCCGGTGTTGTTGCTTCAAAGTAAACAAAGGAACTATCCTCACTAATCATTGTTGTGGTCAATGTTTTCCATTCAGTATTATGATATCTAAGAAGTGTTACCTTGTTTTTATTGATGTTATTGCTAGTAAACCAGTCTTTTGCTACTTTAAAATTTATCGTTAAACTATCAATGTCATCATTATCAACATTTGCATCGATATCTAAATACAAGTAAACTGAATTTTCAGGTGTTGTTACTCCTTCGGGCTTACTGTTAAATATCTTATATGTGATTTCAACGTCACTTAGGTCAGAAGCTGCTGTAAATGATATGCTGCTTACTGCTGAATCATAACTGCTCATATCGATTTCTTTGGTTTCATCTTTTTCAATATTTTCAATGGTTTCTTTTATTTCAGATTCATCAGCTGTAATAGTAAACGTCCAGGTTTCTTCATTTGCGTTCCCAAGCGTATCAGCAACTGAACAGGTAATAGTATGTTGACCATATGATAGTGGTGACGTTGGTGTATAACTTAACTGTGAACTTGTGACTGTTGCACTACTTGTTATATCGACTGAATCAAGAGAGAATTCAATTGTGTTAGTATCTATGCCACTAGGGTCGCTATATGTTATAGTTATAACTGGTTTTGTATCTGCAATGCTTGATCCCGAAGTTGGAGATGATAAACTGATACTAGGTCCATTGGTATCATCCACAGTAAATGTATAATTGCTGCTATCTTGAGTTTCTGCGTTTTCATCGACTACATGGATATAATAAGTTACTACTGTACCTTCGGTAAATGGTCCGAAACTTGCTGAATATGTGTCATCTGAATTGGTCATTACTGTACTTTCAAGATCATCTTCTATTTCATAATAAAGACTAGCTCTATGTAATCCATTTGTCGCAATAATCGTTGCTGAAACTTCAACGCTATCAGTTGAGGTAACGGTTTCTGGTGTTTGTGAGATACTAGTAATCGATATTGATGGTGTTGGTGGTGGAAGTCCGCCGCCTGGTGATGAATCATCGTCATCATCGTCATCATCTCCACTGCTGGTTGATACTGTAAAGGTCCATTCTAAATAACCAACATTACTCACGTTGTCGGCTACTGAAATATTAATTGTATATGATCCATCGCTCAACGCAGAAGATGGTGTATAAGATACTTCTGAGGATGTAATGGTTGCATTTTGAGTTTGATTTACAGTATCAACTGTAATAATTAATGATGTTTTATCAACACCTGAACCAGTATCTGATAATGTTGCACTAATCTCAGGAGTGTTAGTTGTTGTTGAAGAACTTGGTATTTGTCCACTTACTGTTGGACCAGTTGTATCTAATATTATTGTATCGCTTTTTGCACTATTATTCACATTAGCATAAGTTGTAGATTCCTCATCACCCACAGCATTATCTTTGGCTATGAAATACACCGTTTTTGTTCCATCTCCTGAAGACAGAGTAAATGATTTAGATGTGGAATAAACCTCCCAATCAGCATCTGAAAAATTATCATTTTCACTAATTTTCATCCAATTTGCACCAGTTGCACTCAGCGTTAATGTAGCTGATGTTGAAGCTGTGTAACTATCCCCTCCGGCTATTGAAATTGAAGTTAATATCGGTGAAACATTATCAAGAGTGAAGCAACGAGCTGTGCTGTAGTTACTTTCATCAGTGGTATTTTTTGCAAGTACTTGCCAATAAACAGTGTCACCATTACTGTATATGCTATCTGGTATGTCGGCATAAATGCTTGTCGTAGAATTATAGGCTGCACTGGACAGACCTACTAGGGTTAAAGCATGCTTATATCTATATGTTATTGTACCTTGACCTTCAACCTGAGACCATCGAATACGCAACATGTTTGGTGCTGATTGATTTACTTGCGCTTCATTGCTTGGATATGTTGGAGCTGGAATGGCTAATCCATCAACAGCAATAGTAAATGATCGTTGACTTGTAGTTGCTGAGTTATTTGCCATATCATAAACGGTTACTTGCCATTGATATGTTCCTTCTGCTAAGGTAGTGGCTGTATAAGATGTTGTACTTTTGCTAGTATAGTTACTTTGTTTTACTGATCCACTTTGTAAAATTTCAATAAAAAACCATTTTGTTGATGCATTACTATTTGGATTTGTCCAACTAAACGTTGGAGTTTGTGATGTAACTGTTGCTCCATCGGCTGGGGAGGATAAACTTACTTGTGATGGATTTGTTGTATCTAATGTGATAGTAGCAGTTTTTGATCCATTGTTTCCAGCTGCATCAGCTACTCTTAGATATATAGTTTTTGATCCGTCTCCAGAACTTAGTTGCCAAGATTTAGAGCTTGCATAACTATATCCCGTCCAACTACTTGCATCGTTACTTAGATACATCATACTTGCACCACCTTCTGCAGAAATTGATAAGTTAATGTTTCTAGTATTTGTATATGATCCTTCATCAATTGATAAAGTAATATTTGATGGAGCTGTTGTATCAAGTGTGATACTATCTGATGTTGTTTTTGTATTACCTGCTTCATCTCTTACACGTAGATATATAGTTTTTGATCCAGTACCTGAAGGAAGAGTAAAATTATAGGTACTTGTTTTATCATTCCAGCTGCTCATATTCAAGAAATTGGTGTCATTATCAATTTTCATTTGAGATGCGCCATTGGCAGTTATTGTTAGAATAACATCTGTCTCATTAGTTGCACTTGCTCCACTATCAATTGAGAGTGATGGGTCAGCAAGAGTTGTGTCAAGTGTAATTGTATCATAGGTAGACACGTTTGTACCAGCGGTATCTCTAAAATTGATGTATACTGTTTTTTCCCCATCTGATGAAGGATTTAATAATGTCCATGATTTTGAAGTTGAATATGTTTCCCAAGTTGAACTAGAAAAATTTGCATAATTACTCACCTTCATTTTAGAGGCACCTGATGCACTAATTGTCAAGGTAACATTACCATCTGT
>Ga0255399_1061_pt1 | contig 10131 bp, 11 predicted proteins | sample ANMaggSSYBR01J13_FD_182115 | JGI IMG/M metagenome (GOLD analysis project Ga0255399, IMG submission 182115) | Sediment cell enrichment communities from methane seep in Santa Monica Basin, California, United Staets - ANME aggregate JGI... | ecosystem: Environmental > Aquatic > Marine > Cold seeps >...
TCAATTTTTCCTCCAAATAATTTACAAAATCTATCAGACATTTCCATAAAAACAAGGTCATTCCCTGCAAACCATTATTACACCTCCTTTCTAAACACGAGAGGCATAGAGATTTCCCTCTATACCCTACCGGCCAATCTCCCTAGTCCGATAAACCTTAGGAGAACAGGCTCAGAGGTCTGCTGTATTTATCCAAAGAAAGCTGTCAATCCGGTCTGTGTGGTGTCATATCCACCAACATGGTCGACAACTTTTCGAAAATCATCACTATTTACTATCTCGAGAAAGGGAGCGAAAAGCTGGCTCTGGTAATCTTTCTTCAGCATCACCAGGTCGTACCTTTCCCTGAACAAAGGGAGGAAACCAAGCCCGCAACTGCTTGCGGCTGCCTCAATTCCCAGCCCAACATCCGCTTTTCCATTGGAAATTGCCAGTGCCACCGAAAGATGGGTATCACTCTCATCATCGTAGCCTTTTATCTCATCCGGAAGGATGCCCATCTGCCTTAACTTGAGATCCAGAAGCACCCTGGTTCCGGAGCCTTTCTGACGGTTGATAAAATTAATATCCTTCCTCAGTAAATCATCAAGCCCACTTATTTTCTTAGGGTTTTCGGCCGTAAACATAAGGCCCTGAATGCGGTACGCCAGGTGCACTATCGCCAGCTCACGGCCCGGCAGTATCCTTTTTATATACGGATTGTTGTACTCCCCTGTCTCTTCATCAAGCAGGTGAATACCGGCCAGATGGGCCCGCTCTTCCTGCAGAGCGATAAGCCCACCCAGGCTGCCGGCATGTGCCACTTCAATTTCAATTGCCGGACTGCGCTCCTTAAACAGGCTTACGAGGAGATCCAAGGCAAGGTCGTGGCTGCCAGCAATAAAAATGGCCTTTCGGGTGCTGGTGCTTCGCTTCTTTTTAATATCATCTGTCTTTGTTGAATCTATTCTCCCCTCACGCCAGCGGCTGATGTGCAGGTGAAAGGCAGCCTCAACTTCTTCCGGGCTGTAACCCATGCTCAAGAACTGCAGAATGTCGCTGTTCAGGATATCAGAGAGACGCTTCTGGCGAAGCGCCACTATGGACGGGTCCGTAGATTTAGCTGCCACAGTGCTTCCTCCACCACGCCGACAGACTATTACCTGCTCCTGCTCAAGCTCCAGGTAGGCCCTGACTACAGTATTCTGGTTCACCTTCAGGGAGTGCGCCAGTTGCCTGACCGCGGGCAAACGGTCCCCCTGTTTAAGCTTGTCGGACGCAATGAGCCCCCTTACCTGCTCCTCTATCTGTTTATAAAGAGGTGTAGCGGAATGCTGGTCTATCTTCAAGTCCATTCTAATAACTCAATACTTGTTCTACTAGCATTAGTGCAAATATATCATATTGAGTTTTTGGTGGTCAATAAATATCGAATTTCCCGGTTTCATGGATTTGAAAAACCAACTCATGCTAGAATCAACCAACGGACAGCATAAATTTGACAGCAGGAAAGGTGATATTAAATGTCTTCAGCCTACGATGAAATCACAGATGTACTGGTAATCGGAAGCGGATTTGCAGGCCTTGCAGCAGCAATTGAAGCAGGCGAAGCAGGAGCCTCCGTAATCGTTCTGGAAAAGATGCATGCTCCCGGTGGAAACTCCATCATCAGCGACGGAGGGATAGCTGCTGCCGGAACTGAAATGCAGGAAAAACTGGGTATCAAGGATTCCCCTGAACTCATGTACAGGGATATGCTCAAAGCCGGTTTGTCGCTGAATTATCCCGAACTGGTCCGTGTAGTTACCGAAAAATCGAACGAGATTCTGCAATGGTCAATCGACTACCTGGGCGTGGAGTACATGGACAGAATCGATATATTCGGAGGGCATTCGGTTGCCCGTTGTTATACCCCCGTGGGAGTGTCCGGCGCAGCTATTATAAAGAGGCAGCTTCTGAAGCTGGACACGTTGGGAATAAAAGTCAGGACGCAGTCATATTTTAAATCCTTTATCAGAAACCCCGGGGGAAAGGTTGACGGGGCACTGGTTCGCAGTAACTATAATCAGAAAGATATAAAGAGTGGAATTGACAGGCGCATCAGGGCAGAAAAAGGAGTAGTTCTCGCTACGGGTGGTTTTGGCAGTGATATACCGTTCCGTGTTGCCCAGGACCCAAGGTTGACTGAAAATATAGATACCACAAATAAGCCATTTACCACTGCGGAGGCTCTGAAAGAGGCATTAAGGATTAACGCAATGCCGGTACATCTTTCGCAGATTCAACTGGGCCCATGGGGCACACCTGATGAAAAGGGTTATGGGGCTGGTGCCCGTTTCTCCGACTATATCGTATTCCCCTACGGGATGGTTATAGCGCCAGGCACCTGTAATCGAATCGTTAACGAACTGGCTGACCGTAAAACTATATCTGATGCTCTTCTCAATGTCGGTCATCCGTGTATTGGCATCGTCGATTCAAAAGCTGTTGAACAATCAGGCTGGAACATTGGCTCTTGTCTGGAAAAAGGAATTGTCAGACAATTCAACGATTTTCAGGAAATTGCTTCTTTCTATAAGCTGTCTTTGAATAATCTCAAGCCTGCTATCGATAAATATAACAGCTCTGTCAATAACAAAATCGATGACGAGTTCCAAAAACCGATATTACCAGACGCCTTTCCTGTCTCTTCCCCTCCTTATTACGGCATCCGCACATGGCCCAAAGTGCACCATACTATGGGCGGGGTTCAAATTAATGTCAAAGGGCAGGTGATAGACCTTGACCAGCATCCGATAGAGGGACTTTACGCAGCAGGAGAAGTAGCTGGAGGAATTCATGGAGCATGCCGACTGGGAAGCTGTGCCGTTACAGACTGCCTCGTATTCGGGCGTATCGCAGGACGAAACGCTGCTGCTTAAAATCATAGCTAGGTTAACCATATAGTATTCTGTGTGATCAGGGATTAAGTTTACACATGGCTGTGAACCCTTTAAGAGATGATTGCTAGACATCTATCTCCAGCATCCAGCTTAACGCATTTCCACGGGCAATGGTACGCCAAAACGGCTGGCTACTGCTCTCAAATTACGAGCCGTACCTTCCGCTATGGGGATGCCGTTCTTTGACCTCTCCTCCCAGATTGCCCATTCAGGCATTCCGGGAGCCATGACTTTTGAAAAACCTTCAGCCGGCGGAAGGTCTGCAAAACAATTGATAAATTCATCCACATTCTTCCCGTATTCATCCACATCACCGAAGGTGGCGATATCCACAGCCATTACAAAGCTGTTCTGGAGATTCTCCGTACTGCGTCTCCCCTTCAAGACTGGCGCAACAATGGGAGCACCTGCAAGTACACTGGCCATACACTCGATTACAAAAGAAAGTCCTGAACCCTTGGCGCCTCCGGCTGGGAGCAACGCCTCTGCATTAGATGGGTCAGTGGTCGGGTTGCCATTCTTATCTATAGCCCAGCCTTCTGGTATCGGCTGACTGTTCTCCAGTGCCAGCCTCAACTTTCCGCGGGCAACGACGCTGGTTGCCATATCGAAAACAACGGGGTTATAGCTTGCTGTTGGCAAAGAAAATGCAATCGGATTGTTACTAACGCCCATTGTCTTTGCACCAAACGGGGCTGTGTTAGGGCCGCTAGCCACTGCGACTACACCAATAAGCCCCTGCTTTGCAGCCATCCAGGCATAGTAGCCCAGGGCGCCCTGGTGAGTATTGTTGCGTATAAGTCCCCAGGCAATACCCAGCTTCCTTGCTTTCTCAATCACCCGTTCCATGGCAAAAGTAGTAACCACTGCACCGAAAGCATGGTCGGCCTCGACAAATATGGTCGCAGGGGTTTCCTTTAGCACTTTAATTTCGGGTTTGGGATTCATAAGGCCTGAATCGATATCCTTCATGTAGAGGTTGATACGCATGACGCCATGCGAATCGACACCCCGAAGGTTTGCCCACACCAGCACCTCCGCCTCATTCTCGGCATCATCAGGAGGCATCCCGGCTGCTGTTAATATGTCAGTAGCGAACTTCTTCAACGGCTCCGCTGCTATTAGTACTGCACCCTGGTTCATGATAATCCTCTCTTTCTTCTGATTATTTCCTGCCATATTTAATCACCCTTCCATCGTATTATTCAACAGGTATCAAGTCGATAGCCATCCGTCAGTCTAATCTCACATATTTTGCGGGGACAAGTTACTATTGTCTATAGTATTGTAAGATATAATAAACCGTCGGGGATAACCGGTTTGAACTCAATTTTATAACAGGAGGAAAAGAAGATGATAAAAGGCATGCACCATTTCAGCTTCACCGTAAGCAACCTGGAGGAAGCAATCCATTTTTTCTGTGACACACTGGGACTAAAAGCAAACCCACCCTGGGAGATGAAAGGTGGCCCCATCGAGGAAATCGTAGGCCTGCCCGGCACCTGGCTCAAGCTCTGTAATGTTGTAACTCCTGATAATAATACGATTGAGCTAATAGAGTACGTATCACCGAAAGGAAAAACTATAGACCTGAGCACCTGTAATACCGGAGTAGCTCACCTGGCTTTTATTGTTGACAACATACGGGAGACATACGAAGAACTTACTAATAAAGGCGTGAAGCTCGACCACGGGCCGGTCCGTCCCTCTTCGGACCCCAATTCGAATGAGGCAGTACTGGGTTATGTCAAAGGCCCCGACAATATTACTGTAGAGTTTATCGGGCCCCTGAAATAATAAACACAATTGAATAGACAGGTACTATTGTGAAATCGGAGGTATTACCATGAGTGTAAAATTCCAGGGAGCGGTGATATTTGTCAAAGACGTCAAAGCTTCACGCTTTTTCTATGAAGAATTGCTGGGACAGAAAATTGTAGTTGATTTCGGGCCTGTTGTTGGATTTGAAGCAGGATTCTCAATCTGGCAGACAGACCACGCCCAAACCATCATACATGACACGAAATGTAATGAACAGCAGAAGCTCGGTCAGAACAATTTCGAGCTGTGTTTTGAGGACAGCGAAATACATGCCATATGGGAAAAGGTATCCTCTATGGACATCAAGCTTGTTCACCCCCTGAAGGAACAGCCATGGGGACAGCTTGTGTTCCGCTTCTACGACCCGGATGGACACATCGTTGAAATAGGAGAGCCAATACCTGTTTTTGTAGCCAGGTTCCTGGCACAGGGTATGTCCGTGGAAGAGGTTGCCAACCGCACATCGGTACCTGTAGAAGGTGTCAGGCAAATCGCTAACGGGCTGAAGCAGGCCTAGGATATATTCAAGTACGGTATGGGCAGGTTATTGACAACTGCTTCAAAAACCTACAAAATAGCACTTAACGGCACTATCAGGCAGTCCATTAACGTTAGTTATTGTAAAAAATAGCATCGTGAGGAGTTTATAAAGATGTTTACAAGAGATATAAGAAATATCCATGTATCGTCCGTTTTACATATCCTGTCTGCAATATGCCTGGCCGTTCTGCTGGTCATCGGCAGTAGCTTGCCTGTATCTGCCCAGGGGACGGTGCTATATGGTTCACGTTATGCTGGAGCTGATGGACCTGCTACTCTCTACCGCATTAACCCCGCTACCGGTGCTGCGACTGTCGTTGGTCCCATAGGTTTTGAACGATGCGGTGGGATGGACTTCAATGCTGCTGGAACACTGTTTGCTACAGCCGAACGAGCTGATACCACCAATACAACTGTCTTGATTACCATTAATACTATGACTGGCGCTGGTACAGAGGTCGGGGAAATAGGCTCAGCAATTAACGAAACTTTCTTTGACGTCTCCTTTCGAAATTCCGATGGAGTCCTTTTTACTTCCACTTTAGGTGGCCTCTGTGTTGCTCTCGGCACGATTGATACGGAAACTGGTATCGGGTCATATATTGGAGAAATTGTAGTTTGCGCACCAGGTAACGGTATCGCTTTTTCATCAACAGACATTCTATATCACTGCAATATAGATAACGATGGAATGCTCCACACGTTAAACCAGTCAACAGGGCAGGCGAGCAATGTTACACCTCTGCTTTTCCCAGAGTCTCTTACATCGCCTACAGTCAACGCAATGGATTTTCATCCTGGTTCAGGTGTTCTATTTGCGACGGTTAAGGATAAAGTGAGAGGGGGTGAGACTACTGGTCCTGGTGAGCCCAAGTATCTTACGACCATTGACACTGAAACCGGGGTTGTTACCATTGTAGGACAGACAGAAACCGACATGGACGCAATTGCATTTACTGGAGGCATACCTGTCGGTGGCGAGATTTCACCTATAAACAAAACTGGCGTTCTAGCACCATGGGTTATGCTGCTTGCCCTCATCACCATGGGGGGAGTTTTCACCATAAATAGACGTCTCTATACCTTCAAATAAACATCCGGTGCAGGAAGAATATCTCTATTCGAAGCGTATTATAACTTCCCGATTTGACAGTCGACATGAAGCCAGTGTGATGTCCGTACCGTCTCCATGTATTCTATTATGCTCTTGCTTTTCCCTGGCCTGGTTCTGGAGAGCCAGATTATTCAAATAACGACCGCTGAATGTACCCCTTGCTTTTCGGCAGGGCTGGTTTGTATTGAGTATACAGCTGATATTTGTTCCTCAGAGCCCTGATTTTTTGAAGAATCATGAGCCTGTACTCGGTTGAAACATTTCCGTATTTGTATAATAACCTGTACTTCGGTAACAGGTCAGGGAAGTGTTCCCCCAGAAAAGTATAAAACACGCCTTTCGTTTTCCCGCGAAGGTGTAATGGCCAGGCATTTATTGAGCCGAGATTGTTCTGCTTGGTAATGCGGAATATATCATCAAGGTTTTCATCGTCATCAGATATGTATGGAATTATGGGCATAAACAGAACCGAAGTATTACAGCCAATCCTGCTGAATTCCAAAAGCATTTTCAGCCTTTCAATCGTTGGAGCTGAATTCGGCTCGATTCGTTTTCGCTTTTCCTCGTCCAGGGTAGAAACAGAGGTCCCTATTGATAGTTCCGCAACCCGGTTCAGTTCCCTGAGTAAATCCATATCACGTAATATCAGTGTCGATTTTGTGGTAATCACCAACGGGTTTCTATTTGCAATAAAGGATTTTATCACCCCGGGCATGATTTTGTATTTCGCTTCAGCCGGTTGATAGCAATCGGATATTCCGCATACGCATACGGGGTGCTTTCCCCATTTCTTTCTCGCCAGTTCTACAGACAATATTTCTGCGGCATTTGATTTTACGAAAATATTAGTAAAGAACTCTTCGTTTTCCAGATATTTATGTGAATACTGGGCAAAGCAATATCTGCAATTATGCTCGCAGCCCCGGTAAATATTTGCATCCCAATTCGTTGCGAAGGTTCGCTCATGATAGTGCAGCATTGTCTTTGCCTGGAGTTCTTTTATCATTCTCCGCTATCTCTAACTATCCTATCCAACTTATCTCAGCCAAAAGGATAATAAACCGCCTTCCTGTAACTGCCGGTTATAAACGCCCTCTTCTGTTCGCCCGCTAAAATTAAAATATTATTTGTGAATCCTATTTTCTTTTCCTGCCGGCCGCAGCAGCCAGTGGAGCTATCGCTATCCATAGAGTAATTGTTATCAGCATAGCTGTAGTATAACCAATGTCAGCCACGCCTATTTTAGGAGCGATTACTCCCCAGAGCAGCATAAAGAAAAGTGAACTCAGAAAGAAACCCGGAATTGCAGCCAGTATTGTAAAGTAACCCATTTTCTAATCTCTCCTTTTTATTTACACGTAATCTAAAGACCAATCAACATATTAACACATAAACAAGGCGCTTCATGCTATATACCCCTACTGCATGGCCTCTGTTATCCGCAGCTACAGTCTCAATTGCCCCGGATAACAGCAAGGGTACTACCTGGATTGAGTCTACAGAAAAGTGGTTTTACCTGATAGTAAAATACAGGATGACACCCACAACTAATACCGCTATTATGATTCCTAATATAGCTATCAAATTTCTTTTCCTGAGTCTCCCTTCTTCTTTTGTCCAGGATTTAGGGTTCGGATTATTAATTTAAATAATTAATTGTAAAAAAATAAATAGTACTAAGACTATCTGTTAATTATCTAACAAATTTAAGCAGATTACTAGCTAAATGTATCGACTGCACTGCCATATATAAAGCAATGCAATATGTGCTGACACCAATTTTGACATGATAAAAGGGCTATTATAGTCAGCTAAAGGAGTAAAAACTATTGACATTCCGAAAGTAATAATTTATCCTGTCCTAGATAGAGGAGGTGAAGTACTTGGAAGGGAAGATAAGAAAGCTCATCTGGGACAGAGGTTTCGGTTTCATCACCGCTGAAGATGGCAAAGATATTTTCTTCCATCATTCCTCCTTAGCTGGAGAAGAGTTTAGCGCTCTAAAACAGGGTACCAGTGTCGAGTTCAGCATTGAAGATGGCCCCAAAGGAAAACGGGCAGTTGATATAAAAACGAGCATTCCATTTCAGAAAAAAGAAGGAGGTGAACCTATGCAAGCATACTGTATGAAGTGCCGGGCAAAGAAGGAAATGAAAGACACAAAGGGCATAACAATGAAGAACGGAAGGCCGGCAACCCAGGGCGTGTGCCCAACATGCGGGACAAAAATGTTCCGAATCGGAAAGAGCTAATACCATTCATTTAATAGAATGAGGGGCATGGTTTTCATATCATGCCCCTCTCCATGTATCACTGTACAAATTCCCCCTGTTGTTGCTCAGGCGTGTGTATCAGTATCTGGCTGTCGGGAGTTATCCAATATACATTGCACACAAACTGATTGCTGATAAACAGGGTTTTTCAGGAACTCAACTCATTTACTTGTACGCAGTCTTTCAACCCGTTTTTTATATGATGGATGAGTAAAAGTGTCCCGGGGCCTGTTTACAATCCCCTCAAGTTGCTGCAGGGTTGTTATCATTGTGCTGTGCCCCACGTACCGGCTGGCAATGATATCTGCCTCGTATTCGTGATACCACGAGAGCCTTGACAGGGCTAATGCCATAAAAGCAGTAACCATTATTAACGCAATATGGTAAGTTGCGGTTGGAAAGAAAAAGAAATATGGAGGCAGTCCAAACATCCCTATCAACAGGATAAGTATATACACCTGGGCACTGTGAGATTTTTTCAGATGCGCAAGTTCATGCGCCAGTAAACCTGTCAATGAAGATTCACTAAGCCGTTCAATTAAAGGTTCTCCAATCAGTATATATCCGCCATTCTTCCTATCGCTATATCTAACCATAGCGTCATGCAGATGTGGAATCGTCCCTATTCCTTTGTTTTTTCGAATATTAACGCTCATCTTCCCGGCCAGCAAGTATGCCTGAGGAAACGAACTACTCCATCGTTTCCTGAAGTGTACGAGATAAACATCTCGGCAAAGCGAGGGAAAATCAACCAGAAAACGAATCAGTAAAAACCCCGCTGACATGTAGAAGAGTGGCATAACAGGTATGCCTGATATGACAAATAGATTGCCCGTAACTACCAGTACAATCAGGGCAAGTTTATAATATCTCGTTGGAATCTGCTTTAAATTTAAAATCATGAGCAGTGATGTATCTGCCAATCCTGTCAGGGACGAGGACATCCTTTGCTAATAAATTAAAACGGCTAATCCTGATATTTGGCCATTCAGGTAATATGCCATTTATGGCTTCGGTAATTATAATCTATCTGGTCTGTGCTGTGCCACTAACAGCTTCGGTATTCATCTTTGAAGGGCTCAGATGACCAGGGTACGCCGGATATAGCAAGCAGGGAACTCAAGCCGGTCACCAGCGCAAATCACGAAACAGGTATAACCGTAATGAGAGTCAAGCCACGACTGCATCATGATTCCGTCTTGTTGCTACCACGTCGCCCACGGCTGTATGAAATGACGAAAGCGGGTGGATACCCGCTTTCGTGGAAACGACTTATAAAACGATTAGCTATTTCCTGTCAATATTTGAAGCTCCTGAAAGATCTATCTCTCCGAGAATAGGCGCACCTATGTACTCAAGCCTTGACGCCCCGCTCAGGTCAGCATCCAGTATTCCATCCATGTTTAGCGGGGTTTTTACTGATTCGTTTTCTGGTTGCTTTTCCCTCGCTTTGCCGAGATGT
>Ga0255399_1066_pt1 | contig 10048 bp, 8 predicted proteins | sample ANMaggSSYBR01J13_FD_182115 | JGI IMG/M metagenome (GOLD analysis project Ga0255399, IMG submission 182115) | Sediment cell enrichment communities from methane seep in Santa Monica Basin, California, United Staets - ANME aggregate JGI... | ecosystem: Environmental > Aquatic > Marine > Cold seeps >...
CATGCAAATTTCATAATAAACACAGGTGGTTCATCGGCTTTAGACATACTTGCACTGATGGAATTTGTTCAGAAAACTGTATTTAAAACTTTTAACATAGAACTTGAACCAGAGGTAAAAATTGTTGGGTCGTAAGCATAGCCAGACGAATCATTACCGGAAGCCTGCAAAAAAAAGGGATAACCATCCTTCGGATTTCCGGCGTATGTTCTTTAAAGCAGCGGCGGGATTAGCTGTTTTATGCATTATGAGCACCGGCTTTGTATTTATTTACGACTTCATCACCCAGTGTGACTATTTTAACGCAAAAAGCCTGACCATTACCGGGAACCACATGTTTTCCGACAAACAGATAATCAGCCAGACGGATCTTAAAAAAGGGGTAAATATTTTTTCTGTTAATCTGTCAACTGTTCAAAAAAGACTTCAGGCGCATCCGTGGATTGAAGAAGCCGAAATCAGCAGAGAACTTCCTTCCGCTATAACGATCAGGATAAAAGAACATGAGGCTGTCGCAATTGTCGACTTTGGACGCCGTTTTCTTATAAATAATAAGGGGGAGATATTTAAAGAGTGGAGTTCCGGAGACCCAGGTATTCTGCCGGTTATTAACGGACTTAGATATTCTGATATTTCTACTACTCCGAAGTTGCATTCACATGGCAGTGACAAAAGCAACATGGCTTTATATATGAAAGAGCGCAGCAACCCTTTTAATGCTGTAATGGATGTTCTGCGTCTTGGGCAAAGGGCTGAAAGTGTTCTTCCCAATAAACTGATCAGCAAAATTATGGTGGACAGGGAAATAGGGATTACAATCTATGCATTCAGTAAAATCAAAGAAATAAAGCTGGGATATGAAAATTATGCGGATAAATATGATCTGCTTAAAAAAGTACTTCTTTACATAAAAAATATAAATAACTTTCAAGACCTGGTTTCAATCGACTTGAACAACTTTAATCGTGTTGTAGTGAATCTGACGAGGTGAAGTGTCTAAAACATTAAAGCACCAGATGGCTAAGTAAAAAGGCTCATATACGCCCCGCAGGAAGTGCCCTTGGGGTGCAAGGCGTAGCGGTTTTTCAGGGACGAGACTATACACATAGTATGTCGAGTTCCTGAAAAACCGCTACAACGCAGTAGATGAGACTTTTTACGACGCCATCAAGTTTTAGCATCATAAGGAGGTTTAAAATGCAGGAACAGGAAAATATTGTTGTCGGACTTGACATAGGGACAACTAAAATCTGTGCCGTAGTTGGTGAAGTCTCCAAAAATGAAATAAATATTATCGGTATCGGGACGCATCCTTCCATCGGGCTTAGAAAAGGCGTTGTTGTAAACATTGAATCAACCGTTGAATCGATAAAAAAGGCGGTAGAAGAAGCTGAACTTATGTCCGGATGCGAAATCTCATCAGTATATGCCGGTATTGCAGGAGGCCATATAACCGGCTTTAACAGCCGTGGAATTGTTGCTATTAAAGGTACTGAAATAACGGAAAACGATGTGAATCGTGTAATCGAAGCCGCACGTGCTGTGGCTATCCCCATGGATCGTGAAGTCATTCATGTCCTTCCCCAGGAATACATGGTGGATGATGAACCGGGTATTCAGAATCCTGTTGGTATGGCAGGCGTGAGGCTTGAGGCAAAAATCCATATCGTAACCGGTGCCGTGACATCCGCCCATAACATTGTTAAATGCGCGAACCGCTCCGGCCTTGATGTCTATGACATCGTTCTTGAGTCACTGGCTTCCGGCGAAGCAGTACTTACGGATGAAGAAAAGGAACTGGGCACCGCTCTCCTGGACCTCGGAGGCGGCACAACCGATCTGGCGATCCTTTCAGGTAATAATATTAAACATACGTTTGTGCTTGGCCTTGGTGGGAATAATCTTACAAATGATATCGCTGTCGGCCTGCGTGCTACTCATGCTGATGCCGAAAAGATCAAACTGAAATACGGGACCTGTGTTTCCGGTAATATAAACAGCGAAGAAACAATTGAGGTTCCAGGTATGGGTGGACGTGAGCCGAGAAAACTTCCAAGACAGATTCTTGGTGAAATCTTAGAGCCGCGTATGGAAGAAATCTTTACCCTGGTGCAGAGGGAAATTTACAGAGCCGGAATGGAGAATATTATACCTTCCGGAATGGTTATTACCGGGGGAACGGCACTCCTTGACGGTGTGGTGGATGTCGCCGAGTCAATATTTGATCTTCCGACACGTCTTGGAAAGCCAAGGGGTATCAGCGGTCTCGTTGATGTTGTCAATAATCCCATGTATGCGACCGGGGTTGGGCTTGTTTTATACGGTGCTAAAAACAAAACGAAGGATAAATTCAGAATTCGCGATAAAAATATTTTCAACCGCATCATAGGACGGATGAAAAAATGGTTTAAGGATGTGGTTTAAAAAAAATGTTACCACAAAGTCACAAAGACGCAAAAAAATATTTTATCATATTTTATTTCGTGCCTTTGTGCCTTGGTGCATATAGAAAAGGTTTTTCTATCACAATAACAAAAGTCTATCATTAACACTCTTTAAACAGGAGGTGGGGAAATGTTTACATATGTAGACAATGAAAAATCAGCAAAAATCAAGGTTATCGGAGTCGGCGGAGCTGGAGGTAATGCAATTAACAACATGATTATGTCCAAGCTCCAGGGTGTGAAATTTATTACAGCCAACACAGATGCACAATCCCTTGAGCTTTCAAATGCACCTGTTAAAATCCAGTTAGGTGAAACACTTACTGAAGGGCTTGGGGCAGGCGCTAATCCTGAAATCGGGAGGGAAGCAGCGATAGAAAGCAAGGATGCAATCATCAATGCTCTTGAAGGCAGCCACATGGTGTTCATCACAGCAGGATTCGGCGGTGGCACCGGCACCGGAGCTGCCCCTGTAATTGCCGAAATATGTAAAGATATTGGTGCATTGACAGTTGCCGTTGTGACAAAACCGTTTTCGTTTGAAGGAAAAAAGCGGGCAAAGCAGGCAGAAGAAGGGATAAACGCGTTAAAGCAGGTTGTCGATACAGCCATCACCATTCCTAATGACAGGCTTAGAGGCGTGGCATCAAAAAATGCAACCATGCTTGAAATGTTCAGGAAAGCGGATGAAGTTTTGCTCCATTCAGTCAAAGGCATCACTGATCTGATCATGATGCCGGGCCTTGTAAATCTCGATTTTGCCGATGTCAAGACTACCATGTCCAAGGCCGGTATGGCTATAATGGGTATCGGGATTGCAAGTGGTGATAACCGTGCAACAATGGCAGCCGAGCGGGCCATTTCTCATCCTCTTCTTGAAGACATCTCTATTTCCGGCGCCAGGGGTGTTTTAATGAATATAACAAGCACCAGTGATTTGACTATGGAAGAAATGACCGAAGCATCCGATCGGATATATAATGAAGTCGGAGAAGATGCAGATATTATCTGGGGAGCGGTTGTTGAAGACAGCCTTGGCGACGAAATGAGAGTTACTGTAATTGCTACAGGAATCGGTGCCGAGCCTGAGCTGCCTCAAAACCACATTGAATTTGTACGCAAAGGTAAGGTTCGTGATATTACTCCGTCTGATTTACAAAATGCACAGAACTTAGATGTCCCAACTTTTATCCGCAGGCAGGAAGCTGTCGGTGAATCCGGAGGCGCAACATATAGAGGCCATAAAGGGATTATAATCGATAACAACGATCTTGATGTTCCAACGTTTTTAAGAAGGAAAGCGGATTAGGAATTAGAGATTGGTGATTGATGATTGATTCATATTCGAAAATGATGTACCTGTAGATTTCAAGATAATCAAAAAATCATTATCATCAATGCCAAGAAAACCCACTAAATCACATAAAAGATTTATTGATACCGAGATCGGCACAATACACAAAGACACCGGCGGACGTATCAAGGTAGCGCTGGGTTATCCTAACAGATATCATGTCGGTATGTCGAATCTTGGTTTTCAATCAACATATCGACTGTTCAATGAAATTGAGCATGTTGCCTGCGAAAGGTTTTTCCTGCCGGAAAACGGCAACCAGGCAACCAGCCGGATAACAACCATAGAATCCGGCAAGCCGGTTTCTGAATTTGATATAATAGCTTTTTCCGTTTCGTTTGAAAATGATTACCCCAACATCCTGACCCTCCTTGAAAAGGCAGGACTCCCACTGCAATCGAATGACAGGGGAACCCCCCACCCCCTTGTTATTGCAGGGGGAGTCGCCTGCTTTTTAAACCCAGAACCGATTTCTGAATACATTGACCTCTTTCTAATCGGCGAAGCTGAAGAGATGCTCTTTCGCTTTTTCGAGTTTTTTGAGCCAGGCACAGGCAAAAAATCATGCCTTCAAACCGTTGCTCAAAATGTGCAGGGCGCATATGTACCTGCATTTTACAAGCCTTCTTATAATAATGATGGAACAATCGCCTCTTTTAAACCTGTCTGCGATGTTCCTGAAAAAATCATACGACCATTTGTAGAAGATCTTTCTCTTGAACCGACCTGCAGCACAATAATAACACCGAACACAACGTTTGATAGTACTTTTTTAATCGAAGTCAGCAGGGGTTGCCCCCATGGATGTCGCTTTTGCAGCGCAGGGTTTATATACAGGCCTCCAAGATTCAGGCCCCTTGAGCTTCTTAAAGAAAATATGAATCGGGGAATGGAAATTACAAATAAAATCGGTCTTGTCGGCGCTGCCGTGTCAGATCTTCCAGGTATTGGAAAAATTTGCGAGGAGGCTCTGAAAAAGGATATAAGAATATCATTCAGCTCATTGCGAGCCGATGCAATGACCCCTGAACTTCTTTCGGTTCTCAGCAAAAGTAAAATAAAAACCGCCACCATTGCCCCGGATGCTGGTTCTGAGCATTTGCGCAGGGTTATCAACAAGGGAATTACAGAGGAAGATGTTCTTACGGCTGTAGAAACCCTTGTTGAAAACGACATTCTAAATTTAAAGCTTTATTTCATGATAGGACTCCCTACTGAAACCATGGATGATGTCGAAGAAATCACAGCACTGTGCAAAAGAATAAAACACCGGTTTTTAAAGTCGAGCCGGCCCAAAAAACGCATGGGAGAAATAACGGTAAGCCTTAACTCTTTTGTTCCAAAACCCTTTACCCCGTTTCAGTGGTGCGGCATGGATGATGTAAGCACCTTGAAAATAAAGATAAAGAAGATAAAGTCTGGGTTAAAGTCAGTAGCAAATGTCCGTGTAAATGCAGATATCCCCCGCTGGGCATACATCCAGGCGCTCCTTTCCCGAGGTGACCGGAAAGTCGTCAATATTTTATCTTTAGCCCATAAAACCGGAGGTAACTGGGCCCAAACACTCAAAGAATCACCCCTGAACCCGGATTTTTACGTTCTAAGAGAACGCTCTTTAGACGAGCTTTTCCCCTGGGACTTTATTGATCATGGAATCAAAAAATCTTTTCTTAAAAAAGAGTATAAAAAAGGTGTCCAGGCCAAAACATCACCACCCTGCCCCATGGAATCATGCAACATCTGCGGAGTCTGCGGGGAAGAAACAAATAAAACTAAAGAATTTTTAAAAATAACCGAAAGTTAAAACTGGTGAACTCGTAAAAAGTTCAAATTCCCCCGCTAAAAAACAGCGGGACAAGAAGGGCGTGCAAATTTTGGAATCATGAGGCGTACTTTTCGTACGTTGAATGATTACGAAATGCAGCACAACCTTAGGCGAATCGCCTTCCCCCGCTCAAAGTCCGGGATCTTCGACTTGAACTTGAACAAAAATTAGCATTTTTCAAAGGTCTCGTTCCATTGACAAAGTGCTGATAAACTATTGCTGATTATCAAATAAATTTTGTTCATACCTTAAACCGCACCTTTTTATTTGCTCACACTCACTTTATTTTCGCTAAAAAAAATCTTGAACCATTATTATAGTTGTGTTATGCAAACCTGAATAATGACTCTTTCGCTTTCCAAATGAGCAAACCTTGATGGCGTCGTAAAAAGTCATTTTTCACCACAAAGCTCACAGAAAACACAGAAAATATACTGTTTTATTAATTAGTTATCTCTATGAGTTCCGTGTTTTCTATGGCAAATTCAACTTTTTACGAAGCCATCACCTTGAAAGGAAGCTATATATGACTTCAAAGAAAGAACTGCGGCTGGCATATGCTCTGGCAATTATTTTATTTGCTGTGGGTGTTTTAAGCTATGCCTTTTCCGCCTTTTCCGCCAAAACACCGGAAAGCCCGATGAGATTGATGTTCAAAGGTGTAGCTGGAAAAGTTTTATTCGACCACAAAACACACACGGAAGATGCAGGATATGGAATTTCCTGCGGACAATGCCATCATCATCCCGAAGAAGATGAATCTGCACTCCGTGCATGCGGCGACTGTCACAGTTTTACTGAAAAAGAAGATGCCTTTCCAGAGGCTTGCGCCGAGTGTCATGAGCCGGACGAAATTGAAGACTCGAAAATCACTAAAAAAGTAGATGCCTTCCATTCTCAGTGTATTAACTGTCATAAGGAAAATGAAGCTGGCCCTGAAAAATGTGCGTCGTGCCACGTCATGTAACCAAATAATCTATTAATGTTTTTCTTCGTGCCTTTGTGCCTTTGTGGCAAAAAAATACGATAAAGGTCAAACTATGATAAAAAGATCATTTTTCGGTTTAGCAAAACCCCGTCTTGAATATAAAACACTTCCGGATAAGCTGCCAGAACCTGAAGAAATTTCCTGTTCGGAAGATGTTACCCTTTTATTAAGCACTTTCCCGGAACAAACGGACAGAACCTTATCTGTTAAAGAAGGCGACAAAATTAAAACCGGTCAAAAGATGTCTTTCACCAACAATGATGATGCATATGTAATCTCTTCCGTTACAGGAACAATATCATCCATATCTCCTTTTACCGGTGATTTTGGCGCTTCCTACTCTGCTGTCTCGATTAATGTTTCTGATAATGAAGAGATAGACGAACAATTTGAAAAATACACCAAAACGCAATCCCCAAATGCAGCAGACACAGCCAGAGATTTTCTTGCCTGTGTGCCGGGCAACCTTCCGGTAAACTTACTTATTGATCCGGAGAAACCGATAAATACCATTGTTATTTCAGGTTGCGATAATGATCTTCTGGTCTATACGAACCAGTACATTATAAAAACTGCTATCGATTCAATAAAGTCCGGAATTGATATTTTAAAAGATATAACCGGTGCAGATAACATCTTAATTGTTTTGCCCCGCGGTTTTAAACATGAATTCGGCGATATCGACGCCCGGGTCAGCACCATTGATACCGGTTACCCTGCAGCATCTCCCCATTTGATTATGCGAAACATTCTGAGCCGGATTGTTCCTGCAGGACAAAGCTTTGAAGATCTTGGCGTATGCTTTATGACGGCGGAAGCTGTCGCTTCTGTCGGTCGTGCTTTTACAAGCGGAAAAATACCGGTTAAAAAAACAATAACTGTTATTAATAAAAATGAAAACGTTAAGCTCGCAGTTGCAGAAATCGGCACGCCCGTTCGGGATATTCTAAGTAAACTCGGCATTACCCTTAATGAAAAAGATAGAATTGTTCTGGGCGGACCAATGACAGGTACCGCTGTATATTCAGATGAACATCCGATCATGCCGGATACCGGTGCCATAATGATCCAGGACTCAGAAAATATTCCACATATATCCGATTATCCATGCATAAACTGTGGTGACTGTATCAGGATTTGTCCTGCAAGGATCCAGATTAGCATGCTGGTTCGCCTTCTTGAAGCAGGGCAGTACGAGGAGGCTGCCGATTATTATGACCTTTATTCCTGCATCGAATGTGGTCTTTGCAGCCTTGTCTGTGTATCAAGAATTCCGATTTTTCAATACATAAAGCTGGCAAAATATGAGCTTGGCCGGATGAGTATAGCGGAGGCGATAGATGAGTAATCAGAAAATATTTATAGTATCCCATGCCCCTTTCTGGCATGACGGAAGCAGTATTACTGAAAGAAGTTATCATATAATGATTGCGGCTTTGCCCGCAGTTTTATTTGGAATTTTTCAATATGGGCTGCCTGCCGTTGCCGTTGTATCTTTTTCCGTCTCCTGTGCAATTTTCTGGGAACTTGCCATGAATTTTGTGACAAAACGATCTTTAACCATAGGTGACGGCAATGCTGCTCTCATCGGTCTCTTGTTTGCAATGCTCGTCCCTGCTACTTTACCGTGGTGGGCGGTACTAACAGGCACCTTTGTTGCTGTGATTATCGGCAAACAGATTTTTGGCGGAATCGGAAGCAATGCTTTTAATCCCGTAGTTCTCACAATTGCCATTTTAATGGTATCATGGAAGGATCTTTTCGATTTTGACGAAGCTCTTTTAAATTATGACCTTGAATTTACAATGCTCTATCCCATAGCGGCACTCAAACATTTCGGCACAGCATCAATAGAGTCATTTGCTGCCGGTGATCTTTTACTCGGAAAGCAGACCGGGGGCATCGGTTCAACCTTCGGTCTGGGCCTGATTATCGGCGGAATCTATCTTATCATCAGAGGATTCATCCGCTGGGAAATCTGCTTAACTTTTTTGATAGGTGTATTCGCAACAGCTTTAATTTTTAATTTGTATGACAGCAGTCGTTTTGCAGGTCCTGTATTTCATATCCTTACGGGCTATACCCTAATCGGCGCTTTTTTCCTGGCAACCGAGGATTCGTCTTCACCAGTAAACTTTATCCCGATGCTTATCTTTGGTGCCGGTGCAGGAGCATTGACTGTACTGATAAGAAATATCGGTGCCCATGTTGATGGTGTTATTTATGCAATCCTGGTTATGAATCTTCTAAACCCGGTTCTGGACAAGATCCGGCCAAAAGCAATTGGAAAGGTTGGCTAAGATGCGTGAAATGATAAAAATGGTCGTTGTTCTGACACTTTTATGCACCTTTTCAGGGGGCCTCCTTGCCGCCATACGTGGCGGAACAAAGGAAAAAATTGAATATCAGCAGTTAAAATTCGTAAAAGGCCCTGCAATAAAAGCGATTTTAGAAGGATCATCCAACGACCCCATCGTTGACCGTTTTAAAATAAAGGATGGAAAGATTGAAAGGAGTTTCTTTGTCGGCATATTTGACGGCAAGGCTTCTTCGGTCGCCTTTGAAAGCTTTGGAAAGGGATTCAGCGGTGACATCGGTCTCATGGTCGCTGTAAACCTTGAAGATGATAATATTATCGGTGTAGGTGTTACCACGCACAGTGAAACACCTGGTGTCGGGTCCAGGGCGAAAACAGACCCTGGCTTTGCAGCCCAGTTTAAAGGTTTATCCATAAAAGATACATTCAAGGTTAAAACAGACGGCGGGCAGGTGGATGCCGTATCCGGTGCTACGGTTACCTCCCGCGGTGTTACTGTGGCAGCAACTGAAGCCGGTAAAATTTATAAAAAACTTAAACCTCAGATTGCAGAAAAATTAAAGGGATTTACTAAGTAGGAGAAGATAAAAAGATGGCCAAAACTATAGTCCAGGAATTCACCAAGGGTCTGTGGGATGAAATACCGCCCTTTCGTCTTGTACTCGGTTTATGCCCTGTACTGGCAGTAACCAAGACAGTGGAAAACGGAATTGGCATGGGTCTGGCAACAACATTTGTTCTTGTATGTTCCAATATCCTTGTTTCCTCTTTGCGGAAAGTAATTCCGCCAAAGGTAAGAATCGCCTGTTTTATTATCATTATTGCGACTTTTGTTACGGTCGTGGAGCTTGTGATGCAGGCATTCACTTACCCGCTCTTCCTAAAGCTTGGAATTTTTATCCCCCTTATTGTTGTTAACTGTATTGTACTTGGCCGTGCTGAAGCATTTGCATCTAAAAACGGTATTATTGCCTCACTTTCGGACGGGCTCGGAATAGGCATCGGATTTACCCTTGCCCTGGGTGCTCTTGGAGCAGTGCGTGAGCTGTTCGGAACCGGCATCCTTACTATATGGGAAAAACCCATACAGATTTTCGGGCCTTCCTTTCAGCCCTTTACA
>Ga0255399_1069_pt1 | contig 9803 bp, 8 predicted proteins | sample ANMaggSSYBR01J13_FD_182115 | JGI IMG/M metagenome (GOLD analysis project Ga0255399, IMG submission 182115) | Sediment cell enrichment communities from methane seep in Santa Monica Basin, California, United Staets - ANME aggregate JGI... | ecosystem: Environmental > Aquatic > Marine > Cold seeps >...
TTTCCATACCAAAGCGATTAATGTGATAATCACACTGATGGACAGTCCGTTGACCATGCTTAATCCGAACTGGTTCAAAACAACCTTCAGGGCATTCTTGGGCTCGATCTCCCCAAGCGCAAGGCTGCGTACAGTCACGGTCAGTGTTTGTGTGCCCGCGCTACCGCTCACACCGGCGACAATCGGGAAGAAAGCTGCCAGCGCTGCCATTTCAGCGATAGTCGTCTCAAAAAAGCTCAGCACGGCTGCGGAAATTAGCGCCATGAAGAGGTTGACCACCAGCCAGGGAAGCCGTTTTTTAACTGCTTCCCATAACGGCAGGTCTGTCGGTGTTACCTCTGCGATACCGCCCAAGCGATAGATATCCTCTGTTGCTTCATCCTGCAAGATATCAAATGAATCATCGTAAGTAATAACTCCCACCAGCTTGTCCGCCATATCCACTACCGGAAGCGCTAGCAGGTTATACCGCCGCATTAAATTTGCAGCTTCTTCCTGGTCAGCGGTTACCGGTACAGAGATGACATCCGGGTCAAGAATATCGGCGATTTTCGCCGTACCTGGGTGCGTAACAAGTGTTCGCAGATTGACGACGCCCTTCAACCGATCTGTCCTGTCAGTAACGAACAAATAATAAATATCTTCATCATCTGGAGACAGGTTGCGCAGATGATTGATGGCGTCCCGCGCAGACATGTTCATATTCAGCACAATCCCGACGGATGTCATCAATCCGCCGGCGGTTTCGTCCTGGTGCTCGAGCAGCGGTTTGACCTCATCCGCTTCTTCCATAGCCCGCAATGCCCGGTTCGCCTTCTCTGGTTCGATATCTCCCAGCAGGTCTGCCGCTTCATCCGGTTCCATCTTGTCCAGAATGGAGGCTAGTTTGTCAGCCTTCATCCGCTCGGCAACCTTCGCGGCATCATCCTCTTCAAGTTCCTCCAGAATATCCGCGGAATCTTCCTCTTTCAATTTCGGGATGAGCGCGTCCTGTTCTTCCGGCTTCAGGTCATCAAACACAACAGCCTGGTCTGCCGGTCGGAGCGCTTCAAGAAGTGCTGCGGCGGATTGTGGATTCCCACGTTCTAATGCGGCACGTACTTCGCTCAGCAGTATTTCAATATCAATTACATATTCGCGCATTTCTCACCTCCCTCTTCATGAAATACAGGTGTCGAATAAAAACTTTCAAAAGCATTTTTCATAAATATTATTGTATTACTTCTTCTATTCATATTCACCTCCTGCAGCATTTCATGGCCGCAATAATAAAAAAACCCTGGTGCCTTATCCAGAGATAAGAACCAGGGGCTGAAGGTCTGCATTCATTATATAGTTAAATTGATTCGCCTCCCGGTGGTTCGCATCCATCCGGATAAAGAGCCAAACTACGTTCAGGGTCTGGATCGTTGTCTATTTGATATTCTTCATTCATCGGCTTCTCTTTTTCATTCCCAGTTTACACCCAGGGGGCGCTGCCCGTCAAGGATTTCCCGGCCAATATCTGTTTCTCTACTTTTCTCCCAAGCTGGAGATCTTGCCCAGCATGGTGACGCTCTGTTTTATTTTCGGCGATCCGTAATATTCCACACTGCCTACGCCGGTAATGGTGATATCCAGTTCATCCTTCACCCATAATTGTGCGGAGCCAACACCGCTGAGTGTAACTTTCGCGGTTTTGGATTCAAGCTCGTGTCCGCTGAAATTACCTGCTCCAGTTAATGTGACCGTCAGATCTTTCACGCTCCCTTCCACACGGATCTTGCCAGCTCCCGGCATTTCTGTATGCAGTGAATTCGCTTTTAAGTCCAAAACATTCACATTCGAGGCACCAATCATTTTTAATGTTAGATCATCCGTCTTTAGATTCTTGACTTCGATTTCCGCCGCGCCAGCAATTTCTAATTCCTGCAAGTTTTTTACAGTTATATTGATGCGGATATCATGGGTCGACAGGAAGTCAAATCCCGCGCTGATCTTTTCAACCCAGTCCCGCCCCACATCAATTACCAGTTTCCCATTTGTCACATTCGTTGTGATACGGTTTATAGCCACATCATCCCCATGAATGGTGACAGATTGTTCTTTGCCTTGTTCGATAAAAATCTTTCCGATGCCGCGCATACTGATGGCGCTAAACTCACCCAATTCACGCGCTTCAGTTTTTATTTCAGCCATTTCTGCTCCTTTACTTCAAAAATACTTAATTATTGATACTAAATATACGTTTATCTTTCCAAAGAGTTTCTCAATGCAAAAAGCACAGTGGTGACACTGTGCTTTTTTTATTTTTCTTATTAAGAGTTATTACTATTGCAATCCGCTTAGTGCTGCACCGATCCCGGCTGTAGCCAATCCAAATAAACCTAGAATAGCTCTAAAAATCCATGTAACGATCAAGCCAGCAACCCAACCAATGAGTACCGTTCCGATCGTTTGCGGCCATTCGAGGTCAAGTGCTTCCTTTGCAGCGATAAACCAAGATACCAAACCTGCAATTGCGGCAATCAACACTATCGGTCCAGTCACACAAGCAAATGCGCGTCCTGCGAAGCCCAGAATGCCGAGAAATCCAATCACATTCCAGACGTATGCGAGGCCCAGTGTGCGTACCATCTCCTCGAAAGTAACATCCGCGTTAAAAAAGGTTTTACCAGCCCAACTAATAACAAAGCAGCCGAGGGCAAAGCTAAGAACGGCAATTAGAGTCCCGCTAATCGCACCTAAGAACCATCCTCCCCCGACGACTCGTGCCAATGCTGCGTTTGCGCCCAATTGGCTGAGGAACGCGACAACTGCGACGATCATCCATGCTGTAGGCGTAAAAGAGGTATCATTTTCAACCTCCTGGTACACTTCTTTCTTGAAAGTAAACGCGCCGATAATTCGATCAATCATTTTTTCCTCCAGTTTTCTGTATAAGGATTATTTATATAAATGATAACCCAATTAATTAATTAAGTTGTAAAAACTATATAATATTGTTAATCCCTAACACAACCTTATTGCTCCCCTTACGTAAATATTTACAAAGAGATATTCAAAGGATGATGATCTATGAGAAAAGCACTCGCTGTTATTTTTGCCATTTTATTTGTTTTCCCGCTCGTTCTTGCTGCCCAGGTTTCCATCGGCGCAATTTCCTTTGCGCTTGATCGGGATTTTTATATCGGGGCAATTAGCAGTGGACAAGTGTATGAAGCCATCATGTCAAAAGGTATAATCGGCCAGTTTATCCATCAGCGCTTGGACCTGCCGCCTGCCGTCAACACGCAGGAAATTGAAGAAGTCCTGCAAACAGTGATCACGGAAGATTATGTCCAGGAGCAAACCCGGTCAGTGGTTAACAGTATCTTCAATTACCTGCAGGGGGTATCTGATTCATTTGAACTGGTTGTTGATATTTCACCGCTGAAGGAATCTCTTCAAGGAGAAACTCAGGACGAGCTCCTTTCGGCGATCGTTACGTCACTTCCTGTATGTGAACCGGGGCAAACGCCCGGTTTCGGTAGTGAAGGGCAGACGCCCTGCAAACCGGCTGGTGTGCCGGATGAGTTGGTCGCGGCGCAGTTAGCCCCATCTGTTCCGGCTATCATCGAAGACCTGCCGGATGAAGTAACTATTGTCAAAGACTGGAAGCGGATTCAGGATAGAGTTCTCTGGACATCTTTCCTGCCCGGCATGGCGCTCCCCGCCGCCGCTTTATTAAGCGTCATTTTCCTGTGTTTTATAGTTGCTGCTTTCTGGTTTATTGGTGCACTCATCGCGGATGATTCCTGGCGCGTTCGATTGCAGTGGCTGGGATGGGTATTAATCGTCCCTTCCATCCTCGTGTTATTCATCGGTCTCGCGGTTGGGAGTAGCATTCCCAATTACTGGGTGCGCTACGGGCTGGAGCAGGCGCGTTTTGGTCTGGCACATTTCGGTCCTGCATCAACAGAAATCCTGCGCATACTAATGCGCAGTGCTCTGCCACGTGTATCTTCCGCGTTCATCATTGTTGGCGGGATTAGCGGCGCGCTGGGTGTGGGATTGGTTTTCTGGGGGCTGGCCACATCTCGAAGCAAACCGAAAACTGAAAAATTTGAATCGTAAAATTTTAATTTTTGATGAAATAAGTACCGCCCCTGAATCGGGGCGGTACTTATATTCAGTGTAAATCTCGATTTTGTATTAGGAAATTTTCTCCGGTTTCCACTCTTTCCAGACTTTTCCAGCCAAATCAGGAGAAGGCTTGAGTGTGGGTTTTCCGGGCTGCCAGCCTGCAGGTGTAACTTCGCCAGTCTTGCGCACATGCTGGAACGCTTTCACCTGGCGGATCAACTCTGCCACATTCCGCCCAACTTCCGGCGTCATTACCTCCATCGCCCGGATCACAAAGTCCGGATCAATTAGGAAACGGCCGCGGATATCTACGCCAGCAGCTTCGTCATAAACACCGTAAACCTCACCAACTCGCCCGCCTGCGTCAGAGAGCATCGGGAATGGGATACCTCCGTCCACCATTTTCGATAATTCTTCTTCAACCCAGATTTTATGGGAAAACCTACTGTCAACGCTAATTGCAAATACTTCCACCTCTAATTTTTTCATTTCACCAAAGTTGGCGGCAACTGCCACTAATTCGGTTGGTCAAACAAAGGTGAAATCACCTGGATAGAAGCAGAGGACGATCCACTTTCCTTTGTAATCAGATAATTTGAAATTTTTGAATCCGCCCGCATGGAACCCGCCTAATTCAAAGTCAGGTGCGGCTTTTCCAACTTTCGCTAGTGTCATAGAAACTTCCTTTCGATCAATAGACTGATCCGTTTTTTCACTTGGACCTATTTCAATAGGACCTGCCGAGGGTGTTACACAACCATCAACTTCATCAGCCATATATCCTCCCGAACCAATTTACGCGTAAATTTCTTTAATCATAATCAAATATTGTTTATTTTGCTAAATTAATTCTGGCGGAAATGAAAATTATTCAAATTCACCAATCACATTAACACTGGAGAAATTTATTATCAACATTCTTGCCAGACATATAACCAGAATTATGTGATCCCGGCCGCCGATTTACGGATAGATTTTCTCCGGCGGGTGCCGGCGGGCAGGCCGCTCGATAAGCTCAAATGTAACTCCGAATTCATCTTCAGTATCCAGATACGCATAATGGCCATCCCCATCCGGCCCAAAGCCGGATCCATCCTGGATGACTGTGTAGCCCGCTTCTGCTGCCTGCCGCACGGCCATCCGCATATCCTCTACCAACAAACCGAGGTGCTGGACACCGTACCCATGTTCCTTGATAAAATCCTCATAAACTGAATCCCCTTCCTTCACTTCTATCAGCTCGATCCTCATCGGGCCGAAATAAGACAAAGCGATCCGGACGCTGCAGTCAGTGTCTTCACCTTTATATGTCATTTCCTTGACAAATGGTTTTTCATACGTGTAAAAATGCCAGGGGCCAATACCGAACACCTCATGGTATTTTTTAACGGTTTCATCCAGGTCCTTTACAACCAGCGCAATCTGCGCAATTCCATTCTCAAGAAATGGCAGCTTTTTTTTCTTATCTTTCACTTTTCCTCCATCAGGATGTTGAATTTGAATGTTTTCACAATATAATTTCCTTTGTGCTTCGTGTGGCATGGGAATTGCAATATTCTAATTTAGAATTTTGGATATTATATGTTTAATTTAATTGCCGCAGAAAGTGTATTGATCTGATGGGGAAATTAATGCTGTGAAATTTTTATTAACAGGAAATTTATCTGTCCTTGCCCGATCTGTTGGCAAATATTTGGGCATAAAGAATCATCAGGTGTTTTTTACTGGTCTCCCAGATCAATCAGATTTTGCTCCCGCCAAGAATTTCAAAACCTTTCCGCAGGATTTGGATAGCCAGAAGCGATTTTTTGATGCGCACAGCTTTGATTGTGTTGTCTATATCGCCACACAGGAAGGGATCGAATTCATTCAGCCGGAAAAATGGTCTCCCCCGGAATCGGTAAATCTTGAACAGGTGCTCTCATCATCACACAAGACTGGCATGAAAAGAGTTATATACATTTCTTCTGTTTACATCTACGGAGATTCCTCTGACACCTCTGAAGATAAGCCGCCCTCCTCGAATTCACTGTACGGCCAGCTTCTCACAAATGAGGAGAATATTTGTAGGTATTTCTCGAGTTCCTTTCCAGTCCAGATCGATATAGTTCGGGTCTCAAATATTTACGGTCCGGAAGAGAAAAATTCCTTCCTCAATCAGTTGATGAAAAAGGCAAGAACTAATGGCAATATTGAGCTTAATGTTTCCGAGATAGCTCCGTGCCATTTTCTGCATATTGAAGATTTTCTGGATTTTATCGGGCAGTTAGTAGAAGATGAAGGCGGAAATGGGTTGGATGTCTATAACCTCTCTGCAGAAGACATTAATTATTCTTTCCTTCAACAGTTGGTTGGATATGCAATTCCCGGAACACAATTCACCTTTTCAGCATCTGAAGGAAATCCTCCACCACAAAGAAGCATCAATTGCGCACAGGCTAGAAAAAAGTACAATTGGAAGCCTAAACACAATCTCATCCACGATGTGCAGAACCTGTCGAGAGAATCTACCGAACTAATAGACAACGAGAAGAGCGGAAATATCTTCCAATCGTTAAAACCTTTCTTAAACCCTCTGCTTGTCTGGGGAGAAGTGATCCTTGGCGCTTTCCTGATGCATTTTTTGACGATCTGGACAGATACGCTGATCGAGTTCAAATACATTGACTACCGGCTGTTGTACGTGGTACTCATCGGTTCAACGCACGGATTATTCCTTGGGATTCTATCCGCCTTGCTTGCCTGCCTTTCCATCCTTGTGAAATGGTACAGCATCGGACTGGATTGGGCACTCATTATTTACAACGTTGAAAACTGGATCCCGTTTGCCCTGCTCTTCCTTGCCGGCTCGGTTACAGGCTACCAACACGATAAAAAAGAAAATGAGATTTCGTTTGAAAAGCACCAGACCACGCTCATCCATGAGAAGTATGAGTTTCTCTACAAGCTTTATGACGAGATCAGCACATTAAAAAACCAGCTGCGGGACCAGCTCGTCGGGTATCGCGACAGTTTTGGTAGGTTCTTCAAGGTCACCAATGAATTAAACGAATTGGATGCCGACCAGGTATTCATTAAAGCAATAGATGTTCTGCAGGATCTTATGAAGAATGATCAGATTGCGATTTACTCCATCGAACCGGCTGGGAATTTCGGGCGGCTGGAAGTTAAGTCCAAATCGATCCATGTGAAAATCCCCAAATCAATCAACCTGAACACAGATTATTTAGGTGTACTTGACCTTGTGCACTCTGGAAAGATATTCCAAAATAAAGAGCTGGACACAAAATACCCTGCATATATCGCACCGATTATGGAAAATGATACTCTGATCGGTTTAGTCATGCTATGGGAGGCTTCCTTCGAGCAGTTTTCCATGTATTACCTCAACCTTTTCCGGATAACGACCGGGCTGGTACAGTCTGCACTCGTACGGGCAGCGGCATTCCAGAACATCCAACGGGACAAGCAGTTCCTACCAGGGACATCCATCCTTCGCCCGGAAGCCTTTCGGAAAGCCGTTGAACTCAGAAAAATTATGCGGCGTAAAAAAATCGCCGATTACCTGATCCTGTCTATTCAAAAAGAAGAAGGGGGTTGGGCGCATCTGTATGAAACGCTATCAAGGGGTGTGCGTGATGAAGACATTATTGGGGTTTTGGATACAGAAGATTCCAAATGTTATGTGCTTCTGAATCATGCGGAAATTCAACACCTGGATTTGATCCAGGAGCGTATAAGCAAACTTGGGCTGCAGAGCGAATATCTCACGGAAATTCAAGGATTATGATCCATGGGATTTAATACTATTGCCATCTTACTGATTTTGCATATTGTGCTTTCCCTCCTGTATGCGGCTTTCATTTTCCTTGGAAAATCCACCTTAACTCCCGCAAACATTCTGCCGATACTGCTGATCCCCGGCTTTGGGCTGCTAGCCGCGCTTGTGGCGGAATGGCAGAACCGGTCAGGACCCGGCGAAAAATCGTTCAATGAAAATCCGGGAATGTTATCCCTCACCGAAGACATTTACTGGAAAACTATCCAGCGGAGAGAAGAAACACAGAGCATTGTTCCGCTTGAAGAAGCGCTGGTAGTAAATGACCGTCAAACCCGGAAAAAGTTGATTTTTGAGATGCTTCTGGATGATCCCATGAAAAATATCGATATCCTGCTGTTGGCGAGGGAAAACAATGACGCGGATACTGCCCATTACGCTAATACAACCATCGCGAAAATCCAACGCGGGTTTCAGCTCCAGCTGCAGAAATTGGCGGTTGATTATGAGAAAAATCCCGGGGATGAGATTACGCTTGATCGCTATATCGACGTACTGGGAAGATTTATTGAAAGCGGTTTATCTGAAGCCTATCTCCAGCACAAACAACGTTTGATTTTCGCGGAGCTATTAGATCACAAAATCGCACAAACAGGGCCTGGAAAAATCGTACTTCAGAAAAAAATCCAGAATGCTTTGGAACTGAAAGATTTTAGCTCGGCGTTTGAAGCGGTGGAAGAATTAAAAACCATCTACCCCGATGATCAGAACACTTGGGTGCATCTACTACTGGTCAGTGTGGAAACACGCGATTCCAGGCATCTGGAGTCCACAATATCCGAGATTCGGCGCAGGAAAATTGAGTGGTCGGCAGAAAATAAAGAGAGCGTTCAACCGTGGGTGGAGGTGTGAGGTTGAAACCGCGAAATAGTTTCTCGAGGTTGATCCTCCCCCTCTCAATTCTCCTTTTTCTCGCGTTTGCGTTATTTATTGAGCGCAGTGGAATAACCTATACAATCTCCCAGAAACCAGTCAACTTCCTTGAATCGCTTCCGACAAAAAGCGCTGCGAATTCAACCGAGAAGCGCTCTAACAAAGCGGATATTTTGATTCTGTACGATTCTGAGGGAATTGATCAGCAAGAAACCAAAACATCTGTCGGTGACGTATTTAATTATTTGCGCCTGAATTATGAAGATATGGATATTTCTTCACAGAATGAAATTGATCTTGGCCAATACAAGAGCGTGGTTACTGCTTTAATCGATTTTGAAAAAATGGCGGCTATCCTTCCCGAATTGATGGATTGGGTAAATTCCGGCGGCAAACTTCTATTCGCCATACGACCGGATAATTCTTCGACTTTCAGACAAATTGCGCCGTGGTTGGGCATCACGCATCTGGATGAAAACTTCGTCGAAACCACTGGTGTAGAGTTTTTCATAGAATTGCTTCCTGGCGTTGCGGGCACGAAGTTCGGGTCAGACTATTTCACCCATTCAAGCTTGGCGGTTGTTCTGCATCCGGATGCAAAACTGCATATGGTCTCTGCCGATGAGCGCGGAGCGCCCATCCTTTGGGAATGGGAACACGGGCTCGGTAAGATCGTCTTCATCAATTCAGACCAGTTTTCCACCAAAGCGTCCCGCGGATTGATAGGTGCTTCCTTCAGCCTTTTACATGAAGTAATGATCTATCCAGTCATAAATAGCGCTGTAATCTTCATCGACGATTTCCCTGCCCCGGTCCCGCAAGGAAAAAACGAGGATATTTTCCGCCAATTTACCCGCGATATCGAGAGTTTCTACCTGAACGTCTGGTGGCCGGATATGCAGGCGCTCCAGGAAAAATATAAAATAATCTTTTCTTCTGTGACCATTGAAACTTATGAATACAGGCTTGAACCGCCTTTTGAATTTCG
>Ga0255399_1062_pt2 | contig 9778 bp, 9 predicted proteins | sample ANMaggSSYBR01J13_FD_182115 | JGI IMG/M metagenome (GOLD analysis project Ga0255399, IMG submission 182115) | Sediment cell enrichment communities from methane seep in Santa Monica Basin, California, United Staets - ANME aggregate JGI... | ecosystem: Environmental > Aquatic > Marine > Cold seeps >...
ATCCCTAAGCACGAGCAAACTTAATATCGTTCGTCCCGTTCGCATTAATCCTGTCAAGCTTCCAGAGCCTTTCCAATCTCCCGAAGATTCTAGACCTTAATAAAATCTGTACTGCACCTACAGCAGCAAAAAAGCCAAAAAAAGAAACGTCGAATCCCAGCCAAGTTACGTAATTAGAAATATCGGTTAAAAACCATTTCCGGCTATCCGAGATGATGACTGCAATCCAGACGGGCTGACCGCCCTGCTCTATCTGCTTGCACATCCGGATTATGAAGTATTTTCCGACATCATCTCCAGCTGCGGGATGCATCCAGATTACTTTACCGAAAAAAAGGCCCGCCTGTTCGCAAGATTGGGAGTTGAAGTAATTAACCGATCGACTGATCTGGTGCTTGTTTTTGTCAACGGCACACACACCAACCTTGCCAACACACTGCGGAAGGTCCCGGTTATTAATAATAATATCGCGGCTATCAATTTTATGAAAGATGCCCAGCGCGTGCCGGGAAATATCGCCAGCAATTGGCTGGAAACCCCGATTTCGACTAATTCTGCTATTGGTGGATGATTCTGCCCAGGAAGGGGACTTTTACCGTGATCGCCTCAAACGGGCACATTTCCTGGCAGCAGTAACAGCGTATGCATTTCCCGTAATCGTAAACAGGCGGCGCATCTTTGCCTTCTTTTGTCCAGGATAGCGCTTTGGGGTCCACTGGGCAGACCTGCACACACTGCCCGCAGCGAGTGCACGCTTCCGGATCGATGGTCGGGCGCGGCGCGGTCAGCAAGCGCATGATGCTGGTTGACAAGAAGGAAGTATCAGTGGTTGTTTTGGCATGGCTTCGATTGACGTCAAAGTCCATTTTGTAAAAAGAGTCCAGTGCGTCACCAATAAATTCGATTTCGCTGGTGGTTCCCAACCCGAATTCTTCACCGTATTTGATAGTTTCGACCAGGCCGGGATCCAGATTTATCATTCGGCAAACAGCCGTATCGAGCGCGACCGGATCCTCGGAAAACAGCAAGACGTTCATCTGCCGCGGAGTGCCGTTGCGAGGGCCGTTCCCTTCCATGGCCATGATCCCATCCATGATATACAACCGCGGTTTCAGCAGCCGGTTGAGGTCGACCAGCATTTTCGAGAATAGTGCAGCAGTTGGCAAAACGGAATGATATTCCGCCTTCCTCGCGCCGGGAATGCATCCGAATGTGTTCTTAATCGCGCCCGTGATACGCGTCAGCGCGTGCGTTTTCAACTTTGCGATGCTGATAATGCAGTCGCTGGATGCGACCCCTTCCGCAATTTGGAACTTCTTGATTATGCGCCCGTCCGGGAACAGGATTTCTCGCGCATTTGTAAAATCCGCCCACTCCACACCCAGTTCATCCGCAACCGCCATTAAGCCAGCGCGCTTCGCGCCCGCCTGCGGATTGCCGAAACCGGGAGAATCACCAAAAGAAAGAGAAGCGCCGGTTTCCTTGAACTTCTTCACGACTGCCCGAAATACTTCTGGATGCGGGCCGATGCACTTCTCAGGGACTTCACCGGTCAGGATATTGGGTTTAAACAGGATCTGCTCGCTTGCGGCTGCAAACCTGTTCACGCCACCCAAAAGTTCCAGTCCGCATGCAACCGCCTGCTCAACAGCTTCATGATCATAGGATGGGCATCTGACAAGTGCGACTTTTGACGGCATATTTTTCTTCTTTCAAATGGGTTAAACGGATTTTCCCTGCAAGCGTTTCGTTTTTCAGTTAAAAAGCCCGCATGCAAGCGGGCTTATGATTGAAATATAGATAATATTTAGTTCAGGAAGCTGATATCATCCTCGTCATCATCAAGATCATCTTCATTGAAATTTTCACCAAACAGATTATTGGCCAATTCATCCAGATCGTCTTCGTCCATACCAAAATCATCCTCAAGGCCTTCTGCGAGCAGCCTGAGGTCCTCCAGTGAGGGGAGCTGACGGACCCACAGCAACAGAACCTGACCATCGTTTGAATCTGCCGCCCGTGCGGCCACAATGGGCAATTTTTCTTCAACGCCCAGGTCGTTTTTGAAATGCAAATAAATGGAGTTGCCGTTCTTCCAGGCACGGTGGCAGCGTTCAACCAGAGACGGCCCATTGAATGTCCGAACCTGGGTAAAAATAGTGTCATAAAGAACCGGGCTTTCATTCATGCCCATCGTCCACCCATCATTTATTTGCTCAAACACCGGCGGTGGGCCTTCGATGATTGTGATTTTGTTTTCCATCTCCATCTCTCTCTAATTGCAAAATAATACCACAGCACGAATTGATTTAATAAAACATAGACATTTTTTTTATATCCATTTTATACATCCCCTTTAAGATAGAGTCAAGAAAATAAACAACCTGGAGGTTTGATTAAGATGAATTTTTATATACGATCACCATATGGACACTACCCAATGTACAGGCGCATGCCGCGTTTGCCTGAAAACTGGGATTCAGTTGAAAACCAGATTTATTTTCCGGTGGATGTGCGCGAAAAGGATGATACATTTACCATTATCGCCATGCTGCCAAGCCTAAAACCGGAAGATGTTGACATCCAGATAATCAATGAAACGGTTACTTTAAAAGGTGAGTTTAAGACTGAAATTGATGAGGACGCAACCTACATTATGCATGAACAGCCAACAGGGAAATTCTGCCGAACTATCACCCTTTCAGACATGGTGGACTCATCCAAGGCACAGGCATCAATGGAAAATGGGGTTTTGAAAATCGAGATTCCAAAGTCTGAAGAAGCCAAGCCAAAGACCATCAAGATTGCCAATATGAAAAAGTAAGTATGTTTTTCTCTTTCAGAAAGGCGGATTAAATTCTGCCTTTCTGTTTTTAATTCGGCACTCGGTTTACAATCAATCCATGCAGGAAAACATCTTGCGGAAAACACTCGCGGATCTTCCGCTGGCCCAGATTCATTATTACAATGAAATTGGCTCAACCAACTCGTTGGGCCTGAAAATGTCTTCCGAAGGCGCGCCAGAATATACGCTGCTTGTCGCTGAAAGCCAGACCGCCGGACGCGGGCGCTTTGCACGCCGTTGGCTGACCAAGCCGGGGGCCTCACTGGCGTTCTCACTTGTTATTCATCCAAACCGGAAAGAAATTCAGAAACTGGCGCTCTTCTCACCGCTGGGCGCTCTGGCTGTATGCGCGGCTGTTATAGATCAATGCGGTATAGAAGCGGAAATTAAATGGCCAAATGACGTCCTCCTGGACGGAAGAAAAACCGCCGGCATCCTCGCGGAAGCTGCCTGGGATCAAAATGAATTGAAAGGGCTTGTGCTGGGAATAGGCGTAAACCTATTACACGCGTCCGTACCGCCGGAAAACGAGATCCTCTTTCCAGCTACCTGCATGCAGGCACACTGCTCACAGCCCATCAGAGCGGAATCTTTTCTAAAAAGCATAATCGCCAATCTCATCCATTTACGATCGCTGCTTCAAAATGATAAATTCATTTCTCATTACCAGAATTGGCTGGCATATATAGGGGAAGCGGTTTCTCTATCAAAAACCGGCAGCGAAACCGTGACAGGAACCTTGCTCGGAGTCAATAATCAGGGTGAACTTCGCCTGAAGCTGCCAGGCGGGAACATCATGGAATTTGCCGCAGGTGATCTCAGCCTGCGCCTAAGAAATTAGAAAAACCGCAGGTGCAAAGCATGCTTTGCACCTGCCTATAGCGAAATTGATTTATTTCTTTGCGTCCGAGATGCGCCCCATGGAAGCGACACTGTCGCCCTTATCCATATTCATAATGCGCACGCCTTTTGCCGTCCGGCTGGACTTGCGGATATCATCCACATTCACGCGCAGCATGATACCGTTGTTCGACATAAGCGTTATCTGGTCACCTTTCATTACAATGCGGGCAGAAGCGATCTTGCCGATGGTTTTGACCATCTTCATATTCGTTGTCGCCACACCGCGCGTATTGCGCCCCTGCACCCGGTAATTCTTCAGGTCACTGCGTTTTCCGTATCCTTTTTCAGTTACCAACAACAGAGACGCCTTCGGCACAACAACTTCCATCGCGGTCAACTTGTCGCCTTTCTGAAGTTTGATGCCTTTTACACCTCTTGCTGTCCGTCCCATCGAGCGGATTACATTTTCGTTTATGCGCAGCGCATATCCCCCGGTTGTAACCAAGATCAGGTCATCTTTACCGCTAGTTAAACGCGTCCAGCCAAGCTCATCATCGTCATCCAGATTGATCGCGATCAGTCCAGACATACGCACGCTTCTGAATTCCGAAAGGTTCATGCGCTTCATAATGCCCTTGACAGTTGCCAATGTGATAAATTCCGCCGCCTTAAAATCCGGCACTGCTACCGCTGCAGTGATGCGCTCATTCGGTTCCAGCGCCAGAATATTCATAATAGAAGTACCCTTATCGGTCCTTCCAGATTCCTTTAGTTCATATACCCGTTCAGAATATACTTTGCCGCGGTCCGAGAAGAATAAGAGGGTGTGCAGCGTTCGACAGGGGATCAGGATATAAATTTCGTCCTCTTCTTTCATAGATTGCCCTATCACGCCTTTGCCGCCGCGGTTCTGCGTGCGGTACACGCGCGGCGATACACGTTTGATATACCCATTGCGCGTAATCGTCACAATCGCGGCCGCATCCGAAACCAGGTCTTCTTCCGTCAGATCATCCGGGCTGCCCTCCGTGATCAGTGTGCGGCGGGAATCGCCGTAGCGGCGGTTGACTTCTTCCAAATCATCTTTGATCAGAGCGAGCACCTTCTTTGGATGTGCCAACAGGTCTTCCAAAGAGGCAATGAGTTCCTGTAATTCCTTGTGCTCGGTTTCAATCTTTTCCCTTTCAAGCTGGGATAGACGGCGAAGCTGCAAGTCCAGAATCGCCTGCGCCTGAATATTGGTTAATTTGAACTTTTCCATCAGGCGCTTCTTTGCCTGGTTTGCGTCTTCTGATCTGCGGATGGTCTTGATAACTTCATCCAAGTTTGCCAGGGCAATAAGCAAACCTTCCAACACATGCCTGCGGTGGCGTGCCTTCTCCAATTCATATTGGCTGCGCCGTTCTATTACATCCACACGGTGGTCGATGTAGATCTGCAGAGAACGCTTGAGCGGCAGCAGATGCGGTTCACCGTCAACCAGCGCCCGCATTATGATGCCATACGTCGTCTGAAGTTGTGTGTATTTCATCAGGCGGTTCAACACACGTTTGGGAGTTGAGCCGCGCTTGAGTTCAATAATGATGCGCATTCCTGCGCGGTCGGATTCGTCTCGCATGTCGGACACTTCATCCAACCGGCCGTTGCGGACCAGGTTGGCAATGCGTTCAATCAATGTCGTTTTGTTCACCTGGAAGGGTATTTCTGTGATGCGGATCTGGAAGCGGTTGCCGCGGATTTCCTCAATCTGCGCGCGCCCCTGGACGGTGATCTTGCCCTTACCAGTTGAATATGCCTGGCGGATGCCCTCCACACCGGCAATGATGCCCCCGGTCGCGAAATCAGGACCCGGTATGAACTTCATCAATTCTTCAACCGTAACATCATCCATGTTGTCCTGATTATCAATCACGTAAATCAGCGCCTTTGAAAGCTCGCGCATGTTGTGGGATGGGATGTTTGTTGACATGCCCACCGCAATACCGGTTGTACCGTTAAGCAGCAGGTTTGGCAGCCGCGCTGGCAGCACTTTCGGTTCCTGCAAAGAGCCGTCAAAATTATCAACGAAATTGACTGTATCCTTGTCAATATCAGCAAGCATCTCTTCCGCCATAGCGCTCATACGCGCTTCTGTATAACGCATGGCTGCCGGCGGGTCGCCGTCAACGGAGCCAAAGTTACCCTGCCCGTCCACCAGCATGTAGCGCAAGGAGAAATCCTGCGCCATACGCGCCATCGCATCATAAACAGACTGATCGCCGTGGGGGTGATATTTACCCAGCACTTCCCCGACGATACGGGCCGATTTCTTATATGATGAACTTGCGCGCATGCCCATATCCATCATGGCATACAGCACCCGCCGGTGCACCGGCTTGAAACCATCGCGGGCATCAGGCAGTGCGCGTGCCACGATCACGCTCATGGCGTAATCAATATATGATGTACGCATCTCCTGAACGATATCTATTTGCTTTACAGTACTCAATTCCATATAGATTACTTCCTTAAATAAAATGCAGGCGGTTTGGTACGGACTGCGCGAAAAAGCCCTGCGCCCACCTGTTTTTCCTATCCCCCTAATTATAATTCATGATAGAAAAAATGACTTAAATTATTCAAAAGGTTACTTACTATTTACAGGTTCGCATCTTCCTGACATCATCAGACCTTTATGAAAAAATCAATATTTTTGCTTCAGTTATAATTCTGAATCATGAAGCGCAATGCGCTTGGAATCATTTTTATCCTATCTATCATCGTGACAGCCTGCGGTCAAACAGGAGCGAGTCAGGGCACCGGGTCTGGCGCAACTGCCAGCCAATCCTATATTGAAAACAAGGGTTCGGATACGCTCGTCAACCTGGCACTGGCATGGGCAGAGCAATATCAGAACGATTGTCCGGATGTGCAAATCTCGGTAACCGGCGGTGGTTCCGGCACCGGGTTCACCGCGCTCATCAACGGCACCATTGATATCGCCAACGCATCCCGCGCGATAAAACAGGAGGAGATTGAAACAGCACAGGCAAGCGGTTTTGAACCGGTAGAATTTATTGTCGCGAATGATGCCATCGCCATCATCGTCAATCTGGAAAATCCTATCTCGGAATTATCCCTGGAGCAAGTTTCCCAAATCTATAAGGGTGAGGTAAACAACTGGAGTGAACTCGGCGGGTATGACCGCCCTATTGTGCGGCTGTCCCGTGAGACAAATTCCGGAACGCATGTTTATTTTCTTGAAACGGTAGTACGGCTGGGCAGCAAGGAAGACAAAAGCATTTTTTCCGCGGATACGCTGCTCCTGCCCTCATCCGAGGGCATCATCGCTGAAGTGCGGGATAATCCCAACGCGATTGGGTATGACGGTTTGGGATATGTAACGGAAGAGGTAAAGAAAGTAGGACTTTCACAGATTGGGTCGGACCTATACATTCTTCCTTCCGCCGAAACCGTTGTAAACGGGCAGTATCCCATTTCACGCAATCTGTATATGTACACACGCGGAGAGCCAAGCGGATTCCAAAAAGAGTACCTCGACTGGATCCTGTCGCCCGCCGCGCAGGAAATTGTCATGGAACTTGGTTTTGTTCCATTGGAAATGGTGAATTAGGCCAATAATGAAACGTAACTCTGAGAAGATTATTACCACCACAATCCGGATTGCCGGTTCTTCAAGCATCCTCTTCCTCATGCTTATCTTCTTCTTCCTGCTGAAAGAGGGAATTCCGGCTATCATGGAAGTGGACCTTTCTTCAATGCTCGGTAAACGCTGGTACCCTATCGAGGATCTGTTCGGCATCCTGCCCCTCCTCAGCGGATCCCTTATCGTGACGGTATTCTCAATGCTGATCGCCCTTCCATTAGGAGTTGGAACAGCTATCTACATCGGTGAAATCGCGCCACGCAGCGTGAAAGAAATCCTGAAACCGCTTGTGGAAATCCTCGCCGGCATTCCGTCCGTCGTATTGGGGTTCATTGGCATCCTCGTGCTCTCCCCGCTGCTGCGACGCACCTTCAATCTGCCCACCGGCCTGACCGCGTTCACGGGCGCCATCCTGCTCGCGCTGATCTCCATCCCCACGATCGCGTCCATCGCAGAAGACGCGCTCTACGCTGTACCGAAATCTTACCGCGATGCTTCCTACGCGCTGGGTGCAACCCAGTGGCAGACAATCTGGGGCGTCGTTATTCCGGCTGCCCGCAGCGGCATCCTGACCGCGGTCATGCTCGGCATCGGCCGCTCCCTGGGAGAAACCATGGCAGTGATGATGGTTACCGGAAACGCACCGACGGTTTTCACAGGAATCAGCTCCTTTTTCGCGCCCGTCCGTACCATGACGGCCACAATTGCTTCGGAAATGGGCGAGGTCGCGACCGGCAGCACGCACTATCACATGCTCTTCTTGATCGGAATCATCCTTTTCCTGGTGTCCCTCGCCATCAATATCGCCTCCTCAACCGCATTTCAGAAGAGGGATAAAAAGGGGCAGGTTACATCATGAACCAATCACTCTTCAAACTCGGCCAGCGGAAGCGGCTGATAAGCAGGCAGTTCCAGCAGGAGATCGGCTTCTGGGGCATCCGCCTGATCACACTCGTCACCGTTCTACCGATCCTGGGAATCCTTGTGATCATCGTCATCCAGGGTATCGGCCAGGTGGACTGGGAATTCCTCACCGCCATGCCGCGGGACGGCATGCGCGCCGGGGGCATCCTGCCCGCAATCGCCGGCACATTTTACCTGATGATCGGCACCGCTCTTTTTTCCATCCCGCTCGGCATCGCCGCAGGAATTTATCTGTCCGAATACGCGCCGGATAATGCTTTCACTCGCCTGATCCGCCTGGCGATCATCAGCCTGGCCGGCGTGCCGTCCGTGGTGTACGGATTATTCGGGTTGGGCTTGTTTGTGCTCTTCTTCGGATTCGGCATCAGCATCCTTTCCGCATCGCTGACCCTTTCCATTATGACACTGCCGGTCATCATCAGCACGAGCGAAGAATCGCTGCGTTCTATTCCATATAATTTCCGGGTAGTCGGCCTTTCACTCGGCGGCACGAAATGGCAGGGCATCCGCAAGATCGTCCTACCGCAAGCGCTTCCGGGAATCATCACCGGCATTATCCTGGGCCTGGAGCGTGCGGTCGGGGAGACAGCACCGATCCTGTTCACCGGCGCGACCTTCTTCCTGCCCCGGCTGCCCAACTCGCCATTGGACGCGACCATGGCCCTGCCCTACCACATCTATGTAATCGCCACCCAGGTGCCGGGCATGCCGCTGGAAATCCAGTATGGCACCGTTCTGGTGCTGATCGTTTTCGTACTGGCGATGAATCTGATTGCATCATCGATCCGCTCCCGCGCCCGCGCAAAGAGGCATTGGTAATGCCGGAGCCCAAGATCCGCATCCGCGGTTTACGTGTTCGGTATCCGGGTGGAATTGAGTCCCTTAAAGGCATCGATCTGGACATCCGCCCGAACTGCATCACGGTTGCCTTCGGTCCCGCCGGCGGCGGGAAATCCACACTGGTCAGCGTGCTCAACCGCCTGATCGACCTATCAGAGCCGGAGGAGCTGCAGGGGGAAGTGTTGATGGACGGGATAAACCTGCTTGATCCGGAACTGGATGTGGTAGCGCTCCGGCGCCGCATTGGCGTTGTCTTCTCCCGGCCCATCCCGCTGCCATTGACCGTCTCCCAGAACATCAGCTACGGGCTGGAGGTTGCCGGCATGCGTGACAAGAAAATGCTGGCAGAACGCGTTGAGAAAGCGCTGCGGCAGGCAGTTTTATGGGATGAGGTGTATGACCGGCTGGACGATTCGGCTTATTCGCTCTCCGGCGGGCAGCAGCAGCGGCTGTGCCTGGCGCGCGCGCTCGCGCTTGAACCGGAAGTCATCCTGCTGGATGAACCCACCTCCGCGCTGGACCCGGTTTCGACCTTCAAGATCGAGGAATTTCTCGAGAAGGCCAAGGCAGAGTACACCATCCTGCTGGTGCCCCACAACCAGCAGCAGGCGGCGCGCATGGCGGATTACGCCGCATTCTTCCTGCAGGGAGAACTGGTTGAATTCGGCACAAATGAGGAG
>Ga0255399_1068_pt2 | contig 9676 bp, 7 predicted proteins | sample ANMaggSSYBR01J13_FD_182115 | JGI IMG/M metagenome (GOLD analysis project Ga0255399, IMG submission 182115) | Sediment cell enrichment communities from methane seep in Santa Monica Basin, California, United Staets - ANME aggregate JGI... | ecosystem: Environmental > Aquatic > Marine > Cold seeps >...
TTCTCCCAAACAACGTATAGCCAATCCCGGCCCGGGAAATGGCTGCCGCCATACATGAGATTCTGGACAAAGTTGGAGACCAGAGGGTTCTTGCTGCAGTTAGCGGCGGTGTAGATTCGTCTGTTGCTGTCGCTTTGATGTCTCATGCACTGCATGATCAAGTTGACGCGGTTTTCGTGGATACAGGCCTTCTGCGTTCTAATGAAGCGCGCCTAGTACAGGCGTCATTAACTCCTTCCTTGGGCAGCAATTTGCATATTGTGGATGCATCCACAAGGTTTCTCAAAAATATTCGCGGTATTGAAGATCCTGAAGAAAAAAGAAAGGTGATCGGTGAAACATTTATCCGCGTGTTTGAAGAAAAATCTATGGATTTCGGTTTAAACCGTTTTTTGATGCAGGGAACAATTTATCCGGATGTAATCGAATCAAGTGCCCCCAGCCATTTAAAATCAACAAAAATAAAAACTCATCACAATGTTGGCGGCTTGCCTGAAAACCTGAATTTCCAATTGGTTGAGCCGCTCCGGAATTTATTCAAAGATGAAGTGCGCATAATCGGTGAAGCATTAGAATTGCCTGAATCTCTTGTATGGCGGCAGCCATTTCCCGGGCCGGGATTGGCTATACGTTGTTTGGGAGAAGTAACGGAAATAAGGTTGGAATATTTAAGGAAAGCGGATGAGATTTTCTGCGGTGCATTGCGTGAAAAAGGATGGATTGATACTAAACCTGACGGAAATAGCCTTTCCATATCGCAGGCTTTCGCCGTACTTTTGCCTGTGCGCTCGGTTGGTGTAATGGGCGATAACCGGACGTATGACGAGACAATTGTTTTACGTGCTGTTACCACAGAGGATTTTATGACCGCTGATTGGGCGCGGCTGCCAAATGATCTTTTGGCGAAAGTTTCTAACCAGATCATTAATTCAGTCGAGGGGGTTAATCGAGTAGTTTTCGATATTACTTCCAAGCCGCCTGCAACAATTGAGTGGGAATAAGCTTCTGATCGCTTGAACTGATCTGTTAAACATGCTATATTGTAATTAAGTGGAAGTAACGTTATCTTTCTCCACCCTTCCCCATCGCAACTTCAACCGTATATTGACATCCTATTCAAAGGAGGTTTAACAGAACACTTTATTCATCTTCTCATCGCTGACTTCATCAATAATTGATATTAACCAAGTGAAAGGTAGTTAAATATGGCGTTGAATATCAAACAGTGCCCGTACTGCGGTGATTACTTTGGAGCCAAATTGCTTGAAAAGCATATGATTAACTGCAGCAAGAAAAACGAGGCGGCTGCATTTGTCTGCCCTGAATGTAATAAATCCTTTCCTAATGAGAAAGAACTAAAGAAACATTTAAAAGTGCGTAAACGCAAAGCTCTCGTTAAATAGCAACTGGCTGTATAGTTAGCCTAAAAAATGAAAGCCCCTTTCTTTTCTTTGGATTAAATCCATCGTATATAAAAACTCGTTAATTTACACATTTCTGACTGCGTTATAATCCCATATTGTCATAAAAATAAAATAGTTATGATCTATGCCCTCGTAGCGCAATTGGATAGCGCATCGGACTTCTAATCCGACGGTTGTGGGTTCGAGTCCCACCGAGGGTACAAACCCGTTAGGATTCGTTTTAAGAGCCTCTTTGACCTTTTTATGGGTAAAGGGAGGTTTTTTTATTATGTTCATGCGGGAGAGCAACCAACGGATTTTTCAAATTGTAGAAGGCACTTTGGATAACAAATGATGAATACCAATTAACTTATTCTAGTTTGAGGGAAATCATATGCCGAAGAGCGAAAGATACACAACTAGATGAACCAGGAATTCATGATTTCAGAAGATGTTTCGCTATTGAATACCTTAGGAATGATGGGGATATATTCGCGCTTCAAAGAATCCTGAGACATTCATCTCTTGAAATGTTTAAACGGTATCTAGCGATTGCTAAATCAGATTGCGAAATCGCTCATAGAAAGGCTAGTCATGTGGATAATTGGATGTTATAGAGCTCAGAGTTCGGATGTCAATAATACTTAGTATTTCTTATTGTTATAATTATTTTTGTTTACAAAAAGAGGGAGTTGCCATGAGCTTTTGGGAAGTAATTAAAGAAAATTTCTGGGAAATCGTTGGTTTTTTTTGGAGTAATCTTTTCTGTTTACACCTATATAAAAAGCAAAAGAACAAAAAAGTTGGTTTATGATTTTTCTAGTCCTGTTTCAATAAGCGGTGTTACAGGGGATTTTCCAAATTATAAATTGCGTCTTGCATATTTTCCCGCTGGAACGACAGACCTAAACAATCCGAAACAACTTGATTATCTTGAAACTGCATATATTTCATATCTGCGAATTCTCAACGTCGGGACCGAACCTATCCTTGCTTCTGATAATTCTCAAAAAGACCCTTTGAGAATAATTATTCATGGAAAGGGGTTAATTCATTGGTATATTTTCAAGGTCACACGTAAAGCCTGCGATTTTCGCATAAACGTTTCTCCAAAAATAAATATGCTTGATGACGATGGAACTAATGAATATGAAATTCCACTTGAATTTGAGTATTTTGATATACATGATGGGTTTGCCTTAGAAATTTTTAGTAATCATGAAAATGTCACCGCAAGTGTTTCGGGTTCAATTATTGGTATGCCAAAAGGTGTAAAGAAATTTATCAAGCCTAAAAGAATTAGTCGGAATTTCTATTTCATGTTTACCACTTTATTTTCCTTGGTATTCATGATGGGTTATATTGCCTTGGATTACCTCTTTGATTATTTCAATATAGTCTTAAATGAACCTTTTTCATGGCTTATACCTATCGCAATATTAATTTCTCTATCTTTACTTTTTTTCCGTATCCTTTTTGGTCCCCTTAAGAATAATTTTCCAATTCCAACGAATTTGCAGCCCCCAAATTGGTATGTAACTATGAGCCGAAACGAGTTTTTCGAATAAGAAATGCTTATTTTAGATTTTAAAACTGACCTCCCCAGTTTATTTCAACCGTTGCGGAGATATGTTTATTTAATTAATTGTGAGAATGAAAATTCAGAAATATTTTCACAGCTGAATTCCGATTTCGAAGAGTTTCAGGAAGGAATCACGAACAAAAATAACTACGAGGTATATGCAAATATAATATTCTTGTATCCTTGATTGGAGGGTGATGCATGCAGAAACTCTTTATAGGTCTATTTATTTTTTCCTTCTTGGTATGGATTCCTAATAGCAATAAATCCATGAATTTTTCAAAACCACATTGAATTTATACCGAATCCACACAGCCACCTAATGAAATTACCTCAACCGTCATTCCTTCAAAACCTACACATATTGAGGTTACATTAACAGAATCATCCACTAAGACGATTGATTCAACCTCAACCCAACAAACAACATAAAAAATTACGGGATCAAAACAAAAAAATTGGGATTTAATTATCTCTTTCGCTGCCCTTGGTATAGCATTCTACGGTGCGGTCTTATCAACGATAATGAAAGTATCAGAAATTCGTCGTGAGAAAAGAAAAATTGAAATTATGCTTATTCTCGAGGAATTCACTAGTAAATACAAAATCGCCATAGTAAATATAGCCAAACGCCCAATAACAATATGTGACATTTCATTAGGTTTGAAATCAAAGACCGATGGATTTGTGATGGTTGACCCAGTACCAAGAGGTGCAATGTTTCAAGAAGTGAACGAGATTTTTCCTGTGGTTTTGACTGATGGAGAAAAATTGGAACTCTATCTTAGTTATCCAATTAATGAGGCAATTATTGAGAGAAATGAAGAATTAGTAATAACCGTATTTGATGCGGAGAGTAATGAAATTTCTGAATACAAACTGTTCTACTACAACGATAAGTATGGATTTTATACTGAGAAGAAAGCCTCAACTTGAAACCGCAAATTGTAATACTTTTTATCCTCCCCCAGAATTATTCAATCAAAGAAAGTAGCAAAGCGGTTATTTGACTTACTTTATGTTTTTACAAACCTTTAATAATATGATTGTTAATACACTAGCATTTACTAGAACATTACCAACCACAGGACTCATCTCCTGCAAAAATAATGATTAACCTTAGTATGCATCTCTTAAGAATTTAGGCAGAGATCGAGCCCTATAGCACAGTTGGTTAGAGCGCATCTCTTACATAGATGAGGTCGCTGGTACAAATCTTCTCATTTATTGTTTCAATTGCTCTAAAACAAAGTGGCCAAAGGTAGAGGGTTCATACAAATCTCTGGTATTTAATAATTTAGGCTCCCAAACGGAATCAAATACCCAAGCGGTCCACCCAATTTGATTTTCCCTAGCAAATTGCATCAATGGAATGGCGTACTCCTCTAAAGTCAATACAGAATGTGAATGTTCTCCTTCAGAACTTCCAAGGGTGAATCCCCATTCACCCAGGAAAACAGGAGCATCTTTTGATAGTTCCAGCAATGTACTTTGCCAATCATCATACTCAATTTCAGGATATGTGTGAATCTCATAAATAATATTTTCACGATTCACAGGATTATTGATTGCCCCGCGTAGGTCACTAGACCAATTTACACCAGAAACAAAGATTAGAGCTTCGGGGTTTATTTTTTGGATGGTATCAACCAATTCTTCAGCCACTGGCCTCCATTTATCCCAAGTTATATGTGATGGTTCGTTAAATGTTCCATAAAGCACATGATGTTTGTCTTTGTATCGCTCAGCAACCGAAGATAAAGCTTCCTTTGCTAAATCGAAATCCGGATTGTATGGATTTCCAAACCAAGGATTAACATTTCCAAATTGAGTTTGTTCAACCTCATTATTAATTGGATTTCCATGCGCATGGTAACCAAGAAAAATGTATATTCCATATTTTTCACCCCACTCAACAATATTATCTAAATATACTTCCATGTAAAATGGAACGTTCTGCCAGAAATCGGGGTGGAACGGTACTCGGACAATATCTACTCCCCAGATATCCGATAGATATTTGAAATCATATTCCTTTAGCTCTCCCCGCCAATAAAGCATATGCGGGTCCACAACTGCAACACCCCTTAAAACAACCTTTTCATCATGCTCATTTAGAATTTCGTTCCCTACGATTTTTAATCTGGGAAGAGTATTCGTTGCTGCCGTAGAGATTGGTTGTTGTGTTTGGGTTGCTTTTGTTTGGATAGGAGTAGGAGTTTCTATTGGAGGAGCTGAGCTACATGAAGTGATTATAAAAAATAAAAGCATATTTGCAAAAGAATGAACTAGCTTTTTTAATCGAAACATCTTTGCTCCTATCGAGTTTGCTACAAAAATTATAGGGTATTTTTTCATCAAGTCGTTTTGTAGTCTTAATAATCAAGGAATTCCAGGGAAATTTACAAGAATAATAATAGACCAGTGACTCATTTGCTCTTTAATAATCTTCTGCCAGAGTCCTTCTTTTAGAATAGAATAATAACCACCGGATTTCAAAAAATTAACAAAAGTATATTATTCAATCACCCGCAGATAGGTCATAATTGGCATTAGGATTGATTCTACGGGGTTTTGCCCTCGTATTGCATGGATTATTATGACTTCTAATCTGGCGGCTGTGAGTTGGATTCCCGCCGAGGGCATTATTTTTTGGTAGACTTCGAAAGACCAGAATTAAATATTTATTCTAAAGAGGCGTTCCTGATTTAATATTTAGAGGATCTGATATGGGCAATTTAATTTCCCGCAATATAAAATTGAAAGTTGTAAATATCAAAGTTACCTCCCGCCCGCATGCATGGAATCCGCCAACAGATTTATTGGAAACTGGTGAAGAGTTTTTGATCCGTGTTGAAATTGCTGGCTTGAATATTGAGGACCTGACAATCAGCGTTATTGATCAAGTTATCACTGTTGTTGGAAAGCGGGATATATCCAATAGGAAATGTGCTTATCATCGCATGGAGATCCCTTATGGAGAATTCCGGACTGAAATAAGCCTGCCATCCAGGGTGGATTCATCAAACGCGTTTGCGGAATATCAGGATGGCTTTTTATCAATAACTCTTCCCAAAGCAAAAGTGAAACATATCAGAGTCAATTCAACCAAGGAAAAAATAAATTAACAATGCCTGCCAGACGCTGGAATATTAATCTTCAGGAAATTATGGAATGGATTATTCAAGGCGAACAAGAATTCCGTCAAATACTGATGAATTGGGACCTGAAGGAATCAGAGCCAAATAAGTTGGATAAATTATCCAATCATGAGTCCTCGAAAGATAATGATATTTCTGGAATTCCAAACAACCTTCCGATTTTACCTCTGCGTGGATTGGTTGTTTATCCTCAAACTGCCGTTCCATTAACAATCGGCCAACCACGCTCCATAAAGCTGATAGATGAGACAGCTTCGGGTGAGAGATGGATCGGTTTGGTGACATCCAAAGACCTTGATAAAGAAAATCCGGATTCATCTGATCTATACGACATTGGAACAGCAGCCATTATCCACAGACTTTTCAGGGCACCGGACGGGACAATACGGCTCCTGGTCCAGGGAATTTCCCGTTTCAAAGTTGTGAAATACACGCAGGAAAAACCCTACCTAAAGGCCAATGTATCTCGTGCTGTTGAAAAAATTGAAAAAGGGGTCAAGATTGAGGCATTGGCACGAAATGTCCATGATCAATTCATCCACATCGCGGATATGATCCCTTCGATACCCAGGGAGCTCGTTGCGACGATCAATAATATGAAGAATCCACTTCAAATCGCGTATAACATTGCAAATCTGCAGCGTATCGATGTTCCGAGAGCACAAGGCATATTATCTGAAGACTCCACATCAGAAAAACTGAAATCTTTAGTCGCTATTCTCGCGAAAGAATCTCAGGTTCTGGATATCGGACAGAAAATTCAGAAGGAGGCCAGAGAGGAAATTGATAAAGTCCAGCGCGAATATATTTTGCGCGAGCAAATGAAGGCAATCAAAAAGGAACTTGGGGAAGAAGACGCCCGCTCGGTAGAAATATCTGAATTCCAGGAAAAGATTATCGCCACGCAGATGTCTGAAGAGGCTCAAAAGCAATCACTTCGCGAACTAGGAAGGTTGGAGAGGCTGCCTGCTGCTGCCGCAGAGTATGGAGTTATTCGCACATATCTGGAGTGGTTGGTATCTTTGCCATGGTCAAAAACGACTGATGAAGAACTGGATATCGAAAAGGCAAAGAAAATTCTTGATCGTGACCATTACGGGCTGGAAGATGTAAAAGAGAGGATTTTGGAATATCTTGCCGTCCGTAAACTACGAAATAAACGTAAGGACTTGTTGGATAAAGCAAGTACAGTCGATACAATTCGCAAGGAACGTGAAGGGGCAATACTTTGCTTTGTGGGGCCGCCAGGTGTAGGAAAAACATCATTGGGCCAATCCATTGCGAAGGCGTTAAACCGGAAATTTGTCCGTACTTCATTAGGAGGCATTCGGGATGAAGCGGAAATTCGCGGCCACCGAAGAACATATATCGGTGCAATGCCTGGGCGGATCATTCAATCCTTACGAAGAGTTGAATCCAATAATCCTGTATTTATGTTGGATGAGATTGATAAATTGGCCTCTGATTACCGCGGCGACCCAGCTTCCGCGCTTTTAGAAGTTCTGGACCCGGAGCAGAATTTCGAGTTTCGCGATAATTACCTCGAGGTAGCCTATGATCTTTCCCAGACAATGTTTATCACCACAGCTAATCAGCTTGATACGATCCCATCACCTCTTTTAGACCGCATGGAAGTAATTCAAATTTCCGGATATACACAAAATGAAAAGCTTCATATCGCAAAGGGATTTTTAATCCCGCGCCAACTTCGCGAGAATGGGCTTCTTCCAAACGAAGTGAAATTCAAGGACGATTCTATTTTTGAAATAATCCGACATTACACCCGCGAATCAGGTGTGCGGAACCTGGAGAGAGAAATTGGGTCCGTTTTGCGGAAAATTGTTACCAAGCGGGAAGTTGAAGGCAAGAGAATTCGGATTGTATCCAAAAAGTATGTTTTGGAGCTACTGGGAAAACCGAAGTTCAAACCCTCAGAAGAAGTAGCCAAGAGGACATCTATACCAGGAGTGGCGACTGGGTTGGCATGGACGCCAACTGGTGGACAAATTCTTTTCATCGAGGCTGCCAGCATGCCAGGAAAGAGCAATTTTATTATCACCGGATCGCTTGGGGAGGTAATGAAGGAATCAGCGACTGCCGCATTTTCCTATCTCCGCTCTCATAAAGATGAATTTGGAATTCCGGAAGAGGCCTTGATTGATCGGGATATCCATATTCATGTTCCGGCAGGAGCGCAGCCAAAAGATGGCCCATCAGCAGGCATCACTCTTACAACAGCACTCGCTTCCTTGTTCATGAATAAAACAATCGATCCGGAAATCGGTATGACGGGCGAAATCACTCTACGCGGACAAATATTGCCGGTTGGCGGAATAAAAGAAAAAATGCTTGCGGCCCATCGCGCAGGTTTGAAAATAGTCTTTTTACCGAAAGAAAACGAGGTCGATCTCGAGGAGCTTCCTGAAGAAGTAAGGGAGGATATTCAATTCATTCCAGTTGACCGGATCGATGAGGTAATTAAAAAAGCACTCTTAAATTAAGATAACCCGCCTTCCAGCGTAGCTGAAAGATCTTCACCATATCTAACTCGAATATTGCCATTCCGAGGATTGAGTTCATCAAATTGTTCAGGATTTTTAAATGAGCTGTTGTTTAGATTAAAAATAAGATATTGATATCCTCTTTTTTCAATTAATGACATTGCTTTATTCATTCTTTCGCTGATATGGGGCATTATGAGTATTAATAAACTGCCTCTTCCAATATTTCGAACTTGTTTTTCAATAACGCCTTCAAGGAAATTATTTCCATCATCCTTTATTGTTGAAAGGGAAGATAGAATTTTTCCCAATTGCCTTCTGCCTTTTTCCGCCGGAAAATTCGTCAGCATTTCTCCAACAGCGGTTAGCCCAACAGCTAAATTCTGTTTTGCACAGTAAAAAGCTATTGAAGCCGCAATAGATACGGCATATTCAAAACAATCTCGGGGTAAAGCATATTTCATTTTTTGCATTAAAGGAATTAGATTTCGATTTAAAGCAACCGGAAAAACGTCGCGTGAATGAAAATAATTCCCCTTTTTCACATCAATAAAAATCCATACACTTGATTGGGTATCCTCATCAAATTCTTTAACCATCAATTTTTGCTTTTTCATGGTTAATGGCCAATGAACCCTATTCAGTGGATCCCCTGGTTGAAATTCTCGAATCGTTGCAGCTTGAGGAGTAGTTTGTCGTGTTTTTACATGCAGATATGTACCTCCCATAGCCAAGCCGGGATTTATCGGAAATTGCCGCAAATCCCAGCGAAACGGGTAGACAACTAACCGTTTTTTAGAATTGAATGTGATTTCTTTTTCAAAAAAACCAAAAGGGTCTCCTGTCTTCAGTGTAATAGGGCCAAGAGAAAAATCCCCTCGTTGATTGAGATAAGAATGAGATACAAAACTTATTGTTTCATCAGGTTTTAGCCAGTTGATTATTCGTGAATTGATCTTGGTGAAAACTCCAGATTTATCAATAACTTCTACCCTAACCCCGGGGGTTTTTGAATTATTTCTGATCTCG
>Ga0255399_1071_pt1 | contig 9631 bp, 9 predicted proteins | sample ANMaggSSYBR01J13_FD_182115 | JGI IMG/M metagenome (GOLD analysis project Ga0255399, IMG submission 182115) | Sediment cell enrichment communities from methane seep in Santa Monica Basin, California, United Staets - ANME aggregate JGI... | ecosystem: Environmental > Aquatic > Marine > Cold seeps >...
CTGGGTATCTTGGCGGACAATTTATACAAAACCTAATAGCAGGAATAGACATATCAGCACTTCCTTTAAACAGGCAATTTGATCAACCATTCCTTTGGTATCGGCTTTTCCCAAATGAAACCTTTCCTCCCGGGATTTTAATAGGGTTAACCTGGGTAGTATTACCACTTTTAATCCTTCTTGTTTTTATGATTGCCACAAAAAAATGGGATCTAAATCTATGGCAAAAACTATCCGTTGCAGCACTACTCATATTATTTCTATCTCTTGGAATCATAATTAGCACAAAAATCGGAGGCGGAAGTAATTTACATAATCTGGATATGTTCCTGATTTCTTTAGTTATTATCACGGGGGCAGTAGCACCAGATTTGCTGAAAGCAATAGAGAGGAAGAAGGGAAATATAATTCCAAGCCTTTTGATTTTCCTTTGTATCTTCTTCCCCTTGACCTATGCCTTGCAAAATCGCGAACGAATATCAATCCCTGGAAGAGAAGACGTTGCAGAAGCGCTTTATGCATTGAATCAACAAATTAACCAAAGAAAAAGTGAAGGGGAGATCCTTTTCATTGATCACCGCCAATTACTAACTTTTGATATTGTTCCTCAGGTACCACTTATTAATGATTATGAGAAAAAACGGTTGATGGATAACGCAATGGCAAATGATTCGAAATATTTTGAAAACTTCCATCGAGATCTAATGAACCAACGTTTTTCTTTGATTATCAATGAACCCACTAGCATTCAACTTTTAGGTTCAGACTACAATTTTGGCGAGGAGAATAACGCATATATTAAATGGGTCAGCCAGCCCCTCATCTGTATGTATGAGCCCATCTTCACTTCTATTGAAACAAACGTGGAAGCATTAACCCCGCGTATAACTCTTTTAGATGATCCAGCATGTGATAACTTCAAATAATATATTCATCCCCCGGGGAAAAATTATTTTTGCCTTTTCAGATTATTAATACCTTGGGGGTCTTCTTCCCCAAAAAAAGCAATTCCTTACATTTCCAAATATATATTCCACAGCTCTTCACTTATTTTATTCCGGTCACAATATTTATTACCAAACTCCCAGCTTCGTTTTCCAATTTCAATACGATCGTCTGTATTTTCGATCAACCAAATAAGCTTGTCCTTCAAATTATTTATATTTACATTAATGATTGGCAGATCAGGATACCTTTTGATAATGTCTTCCTGTAAATAAGCACACACTACTTTCCCATAGCACATTGCTTCACAAGACACGCTTCCAAAATCTCCGAGTAATACCTGATCTATGATAATATCCGCTTGTCTTTTGAATAACTCATGGATTTCTTCTTGGGGTCGGTTTTGAGCAAGGATAAATTCGAATTCGTATCCTTCATCTTTTAATTGCTCAATAATTCTCTTTATGTAAATAGTTCCTTTATAGTGAATATTGGTTGGCGCGTGCACAATAACGGTTTTCTGTTTTGGCTGTTCAAATAATGGGATTCCGAATTGATTTAGATCAATGCTGTTCGTTACCCAAATTTTCTCGATGATTTTTTTCTCTGGATATCCGATTTTCGCATGCTCGTATAATGAGCGGTTCGCCACGCACCTATCACACCAGATGCTTTGCCATTTCACGCGAATCACTTTTATGAAATCAGGGATTCCTTTTTTTTTGTGTTCTTCAAATAATGAAAAGAATGGATTTTCCTTTTTTTCAATTCTTGTTAATCGAATATCTGATCCCACATAATTCATGACAATTTTTTTGCCCAATAACTTAAGAATTGGTAGATCGATACTGTACGGCAACAGCGATTTGGCGTAGTAGAAATGGAATATATCGTATTTAGACAAGGCTTGAAAGAAGAAGCGAAATCTTTTTATGAATGCTGCTATCTTTGATAATTGCTTTAGCTTTAAATCTTCATGGCTATTGCTCACATATGGGTTATCATTAAAAACAATAAAGTCAGAAACTGCCCCTTTGTTATTCCTTTGCCAATCGGCTAAATACCTCGGCTGTCCTCCAATATTGTCTGGGCCATGATATATTCGCGGGGGATCTCCGTTAAGTCTATTCATATATTTTTTTACTTTTTAATAACTCCATGAAAACATTTATGAAAACTTTTATTAAATAGATATTGCCATATCCAATTAGCCAGGATCACAACAGTTATGAGGTTAAATGTAAAAAAGTGATATCTCGACAGGTTTAACGTTTGGAATAGAGAGAAGAATCGATCAACTTTACTAAAATTCACAGATAATAAATTTTTTGAAAAAAATAAGATGAAAATGAATGGCGTTGAATAAATAACTACATTTCCAACAATACGTCCAATATCTTTCAGCCGTACTCCACTTAAATGCATCAGTCGGTAAGTAAAAATTGAACTTGACATCACACTTGTGGCTCCTAACAATATGATTCCAATTGTCGGGTTTTGAAAATAGCCGCCAATTATAAAAGAGCCGGATCGTAAAAATAAATTAACGAAAAAATAAATTAATCTAAGTCTATTCTTTTCTAGAATATAAGTTAAATAGCCTAAGGGTGAAGTCACGAATTGGTTAAACGCCCATAAACTTAATAATTGGGAGTAAAAACCAGCTTCTCCCCAATTAGCTCCAAAAATGGAAGTGAATAAATCCCTACCGTAAATTGATACTACCAAAAATGGGACAAATCCAATGGCTACTAGAATTTGGACTGTCATAAGAACCAATTCGTGAAGCCTTTTATCGTATTTTGCTTTTACTCCCCGCTCAAAAAAAACACTACCAATTGAATTGCTAATTATCTGGTTTGGCATTCTTAAAATATTATTAGCAAATGAATAGTATCCTGCAATCTCTGGCGAAAAATAGCCGGAAAGCATTAATCCAGGCAAGTATAAAAGTAGATATTGTAAGAAAGATCCCCAAATATCAAAAAGCGGGTAATTTTTGTATCTTTTTATTCCTTGATAGATCTCAGCCCATCGAAAATTATCGAAAATAATCCTCTTATCCTCATAAAAATAAAAAACCCCAAGTGTTAAAAAAGAAATTGAATTACCAAGCAATCTTCCCAATATCATGGATACGACATTCGGGCTAGCAAATATTCCCAGCCCCAAAGTTGAGCCTTCACTAATCAACTGATTCATTACTTGAATCCTTGAAATACGCTTGAATTTACGCTTGCGCGTATACCAATACTTGGAAGTATTAATATATGCGACAAAAGCAGCAAGAATAGGTGCAAGCCAAAGAAAATTAGCTATGTCTTTTGAATTCAACAGGTTGGAAATTGGTGTTTTATAAATAATCAAAATAGGAGTTGTTACAGTTGAAAATATAACTATAGACATTAAACTAATAATTAATTGCACTGCTGCTTTATCATCATCTTTTGGGAGAACAACGGTTGGCTCATATCGCAATGCAAAAATCGCGGATAAGGTATTTGTTATGGCTGAGAAATTCTGCATTAACCCGAAGGTTAAGGGGGAGTAGATTCTGCTGATAATTGGAGAAATCAGGATACGGATTAATTGAGTAAGTGTGTTGCCGGACAGCAATTGCAATACATCTGAAAAATAGTTGCCCATCCTTCTTTTTTTTATCTCTTTTTTCAATCTGATTTCTCTCCGCAAATTCTTTTTCCTGCCGATTTATATATCTTAACCTGAATTTTTGGGGCTACTTCATTTGAGATTTTGGTTACAATTCCCAAGTTGGGAATTATAAACATTTTTAACATTAATTTAATTGAATTTCCTTTTTCCTTTTTTTTTCAGAAAAAACAGAGAGGCAACTATTTCAAAGACTATCAAAATACTCGTGGTTTACTACCATCCCGGCCGGATTTCGGACATGCGGCTGGCAATTAAGCGGCATGTCATGGTAATGGAGAAAAGCGAATATCCCTTCGATATCACCTATTACAACGCGCATGACCGCACCCCTTCAACGGATATGAGTGAATATGACATTGACGGCTCTATCCCTGAAGAACTGCAAAACAAGAAATACGATGTCATCTTGCTTCATACAACTTTTTTGGGCCGCCGGTGGATGGGGGCATATTTCTACAAATTCCTCAAGCAGTTTTCCTGGGTAAGAAAATATAACTCGCTGAAACTCGCTTTTCCGCAAGATCCATATGACCATGCGGAAGTCTTGGACGAATGGATGTTCTCCCTTGGCGTTGATGTGCTGTATTCTGTCCTGCCGAAATCATCCGATAAAATCCTTTACCCTGTCTCTTCCATAAATATGGTTATGAGAAGGTGCCTGACTGGATATCATGATTCCCCGGAGCCATCAACTCCCGCTTTTCCCACAGATCATCAGAGGAGAAAATATGACATCGTTTACCGTGCAACTGACCTACCCTATTGGTTTGGCTCCCATGGGCAGCTGAAGAAAAAGATCGGCGATCTCGTACTCCAAAAAATAATTGGTAAAGATTTTCGAGAGGACATCTCCTCAAATCCAGGCGATACGATTACCGGCAGCAAATGGCTGGGCTTTCTCGGCGGATCAAGGTGCGTGCTTGGCTGCGAAAGCGGGTCAAGCGTCCTGGATTACCGCGGCGAGGTCCAATTAAGGGTTAAAACAATGTTAAACAAGGATCCGGTGCTGTCTTTCGAAGAAGTAAGTTCACGAATGCCAAAGGGTTGGGATGATTACGAATTCTTTGCCATCAGCCCCAGGCATCTTGAGTCAATTGAAACGATGACCTGCCAGTTACTGATCGAAGGACATTACAATGGTATTCTTAAGGCAAACAAGCATTACCTCCCGATAAAAAAGGATTTTTCAAATCTGGATGAAATTCTGGAAAAGTCCAAAGATAAAAATTTAACGATGGGAATAGCGGAGCGGGCATACGAGGAGATTCTGAAACCCGGCAGGTACAGCCTCGCCTATTTCGCGAAATCAATTACGGATGAAATTCTGGCTCGCGTATAATCTCAGGAATTGAAATGGAAAAGAAAATAGATCTCAAAAAAAATAACGCGGAGTACATCTATCAGCTGCTCATGGCAGAAAAACACGAAAACGAGCTGCTGAGGGCGAGGATTGAATCCATGATGGTGGATAGCGCCAGTTACACGTTCCGCCAGCAAACAAGGAAAATCTTGACGCTGTTCAAAAAGAATAAGCCCGCAGTTCTCTTTTTCGGAGCAGCCGCTTTTTTGTTTCTTGTTCTCAGTTCTATATTTGCCCAAATATTATTTGGTTTATTTCAATAAAGATTTCAAGAATCCTTCTTAAATCCATCGAATAAACTGATTAGTTTCCTGGGTATTACCTTTTTAATTCTCTTGAAAATTGCCTCAAGAATCTGGAGCATCATTTGAACTGGCCAAATTCTGATTTTTACCGGTGGGCTTTTAATCGGCTCATCTGTGATTTGGCTTTTTGGCAATTCACCTTCATTGATAATCCCGGGTATAGGCTTTCCATCTCTCGCATTTTTCTTTTTGAATGCCTTTTGTACTTCTGAATCAACCTTCTTTACAAATGCCTGATAGGAATTGTTGCCGGAAAGAATAATGTCTTTGTACGCACGATCTGTCATGCTGTCAATATATTCATCATCATTGACAAGAGAAACTACTTCCTCCAGGTTTGATCCATCCCGTTTCAGAGGGATAAAATGCGTTTGCGGTTCAATAATTCCCGAATACTCACCTTCAAAAAGTACCAGGCAGGAACGCATGGATATGGCTTCAAAAACCCGCGGGGAAATTTGATTCATTAATCCAGGCTCCTCTAATGGTTGAATCACCCTCTGATAGATATCTTCTTTCGATGCCCAGGGTTTCCATTGTCTATAAGCCTTTATCCTGGCGTCAAGATTCCCGTCCCAGTCGAACACGTTGGAGCCGCTCTCGGTGCCTAATATCGCACGGCAGGACAGCATGAATTGATACCAGGCATCCCCATAAAGCCGGGACCGTTAGGTGATCCCGATATCATGGCGAATTCCTTCAGATTGGCAGAATTTTTTTACGAATTTTCCGATTTCGGTTTTATCCATTCCCATCTGCCCGTATCGAATAGGCAGTATGCGGCCGCGGTAGCCAAATATGATCTCTCTTTGAGAGGGTGGTTTAATTTGTAAATTATTTGGGAGTTCGCAGGGAACATAACCGGTGATAATGCTAACGAACCGGGTGTTTGGAAATTCAGATGGCGGATATACAACCGGAATCCCTTTTTCCGGCACAACTGTAAAGACTAGATTAAATCCTAACCGCTTGATCCAGTACCAGACGCGGTGCGTATGGTCATATTCGTCCTGGATAAAAAGGACCTTTAATCCGGGAAATTGAGAAATCTTTTCTGCCGTAGGCTCTGCAATTTCATCATACGGCAGGCGGATCGAGTAATGCCAGAACAAGGCATCAAAATTTGATAGGTTGACCGTGAGTTCTTCCTTTTTCGTTGAATGCAAATAATAAAATCTATTTTTCGAAAACATTCGGAAACTATTCAAATGTTCATAAACAGTATTGATATATGTGTATCTGGAATTGTTAAGGAATAGTATTTTTTTCATTTCGTTATGTTATTTTTCCGTGATGGCATAAATATCCAGCCCCATAATTTTTGGCAGTTTTGTTTTCAGCAGTATATCCCTTCTTGAAAATTTGAAAGGAAATTCTTTATTAATGTTTTCTAATACAGCAGAAAATATTGAGAATTTACTGCAGTAGCTTTTAAGCGATTTGATCGAGACCCAGTCTGTATGCGGAGCACTCTCTCCTTCTATATTCGTATCATATGCCGCAATCTCTCTATTTGATTTCGATTCTATAACCCCCCTGTATCCAAACAGCTCTCTGAAAATGTATTTTACTGTATTGAAAAATGCCATACGGAACCTTCTATATGAAAGCGCGTTATAGACCATGAGAATTAATTTTCCGGAAGGTTTTAATATTCGGAAACACTCATCAATGGCTCCTTGCATATTTCCTGTATGGTGAAAACACCCGATCGAGACAATAAAATCAAACGATTCATTCTTATAAGGAGAATCCAGGATACTACCAACGCTTGTTAATCCTATGCCCTCGCTAAATTGGATGCGGCGATTAACAATATCAGCAGGCCCCCTCGCTATATCTAACCCTTGATAGCGCGCATCGGACTCAATAATTCTTTGGGAAACACTGCCAAAACCCAATCCGATTTCCAGCACATCTTTTCCGGCAAACTGTTTTAGGGGAATATGTTTGAAAAGGTATGGATAATATCTAAAATACCATTCATCATATTCATCCAGGGAATCCATATTCGCGTTATCAATTCCGAGGCTTTGCGCAAACTTTGTCCCACACAACTCATCCCAGAAAGCACGGTTTTCGTTTGAAATGCTTTTGTTCAACTTGCTCTCCCCTCCTGCTGGGAATTAAAACAATATATTGATCGGTTGTTTTAGCCATTATTAAAGGTTTTTATTAGATACTATAACCGTATTTTATTACAGGAATCCTGAAAAAAGAAAAATGTCTGACTTTCAGCAGTTGCCTTCCCATTTTCCTTATCTTTCCCGCCAATTTCCTTTCTAATATTTCATGGACCAATTATTGGTATGATTATGAAATAATTATTACAGGTGCAAAAGGAGTTTCTTTTTGAGTATCAGATTATTGGCATTTGGTGACAGCGAGGGGATAATCCTTATCTCGCAAGTCGTTCCTGATGAGAATCTTATAGGTATTGTCGGAGCAGAAATCCGGCCGCAGTACCTGGAGCAGCTATCAAAAATCGCAAGCAATTTAAACATTCCTCTAGTGGTGCAGCCGCGTCATAAGTCCCCTGAATATTCTGATTTCGTTGCACAAGTACAGTCTTTAACACCGGATCTGATCCTGGTAAACTCCTATTCCATGCTGTTGCGCCCCGATATTCTTTCTATCCCGCCAATGGACGCGGTGAACATCCACGGCGCGCTGCTGCCCCAGTACCGCGGCTGCAACCCCACTCAATGGGCGCTGCTGAACAACGAAACCGAAACTGGTGTAACCATGCACTATATGGACGCCAAATTTGACACCGGCGATATCATCGCCCAACGCCGCGTACCGATCCTTTTTACTGATACCTGGCGTGATATTCAGGAGCGAAGTAATCGCGCAATTGAAAGCATGCTGCAGGATGAGATGCCCGGTCTCCTGGCCGGCACAAACAACCGTACACCGCAAGATGAGTCCAAGGCAAATTACAATAAAAGGCGCCATCCCGAAGATGGCAAGATCGACTGGGGCGACAGCGTGCTGAAAACCTATAATTTAATTCGCGCATTGGTCAAACCGCACCCGGGCGCGTTCTACTTCAAACGCAGCGAAAAAATTATCCTGGATGAGTACCTCCCACTCCCACAAGTGGTTTCCATAAAATACAAAAAACGGGAAGGGGCAAATGAGAGGAAAAAATCTAAGCATCACGCCGCTGAAACTTGAAGATTTGCCGGGTGCAGCAGACCTGATTAGCAACCCCGGTGAAACATTCTACAAAGCGCAGCTGGATTGCGTCCAAAAAGATCTGCTGGATGTCTGGTTCAAGAACACCCGGGAAAACAACGAATCTTTATATTTCTGCATCCGTCCTGCGGAATTGGATGAAATCATTGGCATTTGCCAATTGTATGGCATTGATCATGAAGCTGGCAGCGCGGAGCTTTTTATTTCATTACTGGATTCAGTAAGCCAGCGGGAAGCACACCTCTTTGAATCCGCGTTTCTTCTCCTCAATTTTGCCTTCCGTGAATTAGCTCTGGATCAGGTTTTTATAAATATCCTCAATAAATATCAGGAAACGACCCGCTCGTTTTGCGAAAAAGGATTCCGGAAAGTTGATTCACATGAGAATGTGCGCATAGATGGCAAGGTTATGGATGTGATCCGGTTGAGCATTTCAAGGAGTGATTATCAAGATAGGGAAACATTTTGAACAGAAAAATCGTCGCGATTCACCAGCCCAATTTTTTCCCCTGGATGGGCTATTTCAATAAAATCGCCCGGTCGGATATTTTCATCCTGCTGGATAATGTACAGTTTCCTAAAAGTGATGGCACATGGAGCAACCGGGTGAAGCTTTTGATCGGCGGGAAACCATCCTGGGTGACTATGCCTATCGTGCGTTCTTACCAGGGTACTCGGCTTTATACCGAGATGGAAATTAATAACACTACCCCCTGGCGAGAAAAACTGCTTAAAACCATTCAAATGAACTATTCCCGTGCTCCCTTCTTCAATGAGACATTTTCCTGGCTGAAAAAGGTCATTATGCAGCCGGGAAAGATGCTGGCAGACTACAATATTTCAGCAATAAAAGAGTTCATGTGCTGCTTGCAGCTTGATACTTCCAAACTAGTGCTGGGATCTTCTCTGGCGGCAGCTGGGAAGGCGACAGACCTGTTGATAAATCAGGTCAAGCAGGTCGGTGGTACCGTATACTTATGCGGCGGCGGAGCGGAAGGCTACCAGGAAGATGAATTGTTCAAATCGTATGGGCTTGAACTTATCTATCAAAATTTCAAACATCCGGTTTATCCCCAGGTGAAGTCGGAAGGCTTCTCGCCAGGACTCTCAACTATCGACTGCCTGCTGAACTGCGGTTTCGAAGGAA
>Ga0255399_1075_pt1 | contig 9325 bp, 6 predicted proteins | sample ANMaggSSYBR01J13_FD_182115 | JGI IMG/M metagenome (GOLD analysis project Ga0255399, IMG submission 182115) | Sediment cell enrichment communities from methane seep in Santa Monica Basin, California, United Staets - ANME aggregate JGI... | ecosystem: Environmental > Aquatic > Marine > Cold seeps >...
ATGCTGAGATAGGTGATGAGGTTGTGCTTATTGGAAAGCAAAAAAATAACGAAATTACCGCGACAAAAATCGCTGAAAAATGGGGAACAATAAATTATGAAGTGATTTGCGGTTTGGCGTCCCGTATGCCCCGCAACTACCGAAACTAACGATAATATGAAGAAAATCCAGAAAAGAAAATGGGAAATAGCAACCCCTATTACAGTTGAAGTTGAAAAAGACCTAGCCGATTATCCAAAAATCTTCCGACAAATCCTATTTAATCGCGGCATCAAAGATTCTGAATCGGCGGAAAGATTTCTCAATGCGGATTATGAAATTTTTGATCCATACCTTATGGTAGATATGGGAAAAGCCGTCAACATAATCCGGAGTGCTGTGCAAAAGAAGGAAGTTATTGTTATTTTCGGGGACTATGATGTCGATGGCGTTACAGCAACAACATTGCTGGTTCAGGTGCTGTGGTCTCTCGGTGCGAACGCTTTAAAATTTATTCCAAACCGATTTAAGCATGGCTACGGATTTTCATTTGATGCCCTGGAAGAAGTCCTCGAGTTAAATCCCGATTTGATCATTACCGTGGACTGCGGCGTGCGATCGGTCGAAGAAGTAGCGGCAGCGAAAGATACGGGAGTAAAAGTAATTATCACGGATCACCACCAGCCATTCATCAAAATCCCGCAAGCGGATGCTATTCTCTGTCCCAGAATGCTGAAGAGCCAATACCCGAATAAGGATTTGGCCGGAGTGGGGATCGCGTATAAACTTGCACAAGCGCTAGATAATTATTTTCCCGAAAAGAACATTAAATCAGAATTTCAGTTGGATTTGGTTGCTTTGGGTACCATCGCGGATATGGCTAAACTAACACCTGAGAACCGGCTGTTAGTGAAAAAAGGTTTGCATGTTATTCAATCAGGAAATCGGCCAGGGATTGCTGCATTATCTAATGTATGCGGATTGGATATCGAGAGGACAAAGGCTGAGGATATTGGATTTCGGTTAGGCCCGCGTTTGAATGCAGCAGGCAGATTAAAAACAGCGGAAGACGCGTATCAATTACTGATTGCTGAAGATCGAAAACATGCTGCACCTTATGCAATCAAATTGGATCAATCGAACCGGGACAGGCAATCTATTACACGGAATATTCAAGAACTAACTGAGGATTGGGTTGTCGAGCATAAACAGGAGTGGGTGTTGTTTCACGCCAGTGAGGAATTCAATGAAGGGGTTGTTGGCCTAGTCGCTTCCCGCCTGGTAGAAATCCATTACTGCCCTGCGATTATTGGTGGAATTAATGATGGAGTGATTCGCGCATCCTGCCGGTCAATTCCCGAGATTAATATCACCAAAGTGCTGGACGAATGTGAGGATTTACTTATTCAGCACGGCGGACATGCGATGGCAGCTGGATTATCGTTAGAAATTGAAAAGAAAAACGACTTCTACAAGAGAATATCCAGATTGATTGAGGAGCGGTTGGATGGGCTGCATCCTGTCCCAGTTATAAAAGCCGAATGTGAGCTCTCCCTGTTTGATCTAAAACCGGAACTTCTAGAAATGCTTGATCAGCTTGAGCCGACAGGTGAGGGAAATCCACGGTCGCTATTTGTCTCCCGCGGTGTTCAGGTTCGCTATCCAAAGACAGTAGGAGCGAATAATGACCACTTGAAATTTTCGGTGAAAGGATTAGGCATAAATAATAAAGATCTGCATGGATCCATTACTTTTGACGCAATTGCTTTTCGCATGGGGTTATTAATCGATCAGCTGACAAACGGAAGTATTGCGGACATTATTTACTATTTCGAAAAGAATGTTTATAAGGGGCGGGAAAAACTGCAATTGAATATTCAAGATATTAAAATAAAGCAAAGTTAATTCACAAACCGAAATTTGATCAAAGTCCAAAAGGCGACAACCGCGTCTTTCATTCCGATCTTTTTTCCTTCTGAATAACCGCGGGGATTGAAAGAAATTGGAACCTCATGAATGGGAATTTTCATTTTTAAAATTTTTGCGGTAAACTCTGGTTCAAAATCAAACCCATTTGCATGAATTACAAGGTCGTCAAATATTAACTTACGGAATACCTTGTACCCGGTTTCCATGTCTGTTAAGTTGCTTTTGTAGAGCAGATTTGTGATGAATGTAAGGAACCGATTAGCAATCCTATACCAAAATTTGTGCACTTTTTTATTTAGGAACCGGGAACCAAATACCACATTAGTAATATCATCCTGAATAGGTTTTAATAATTTCGGATATTCAGCGGGATCATATTCAAGATCAGCATCCTGAATGATAATGATTTCCCCATTAGCTGCTTTAATACCTGACTTAATTGCTGCGCCTTTTCCTTTATTTGACGAGAAATGAAGAACTCGGACAAACGGGTCATTTACAAAATGCTCAAGTATTTCTGGTGTTGAGTCCTGGGAACCATCATTGATAAAAATGATTTCTGATGCTAAATTTGTGTTTTTTACACGCCGGTATATATTTTCAAGTGTTTTTTCTTCATTATAAACAGGAATAACAACACTTACTTGCATATAAAAATTATAAGCGAGAGAGGGTAAAAAATGCAGTTAATGAGAATGCTATAATCATTATTCACTCGGGAGGTTTCGGTTGCATATCCTAGATCAAATCACACGACCAGTCATTTTTGCCCATAGAGGCTCTTCCGCGAATGCACCGGAAAACACAATCGCAGCATTTGATCTGGCGTTTCAACAAAAATCCCATGCTATAGAACTTGACACGATGTTGAGCGCAGATGGAATACCGGTTGTGATCCATGACAGGGCTGTGAATCGAACGACAACTGGGGAAGGGTTGATTGACTATTTAAGTGTTGAACAATTGAAAAATTTTGATGCCGGCAGCTGGTTCTCAGATGACTTCAACAGTGAAAGAATCCCATTATTAAAAGATGTACTGAAACGATATGGAAAAAAGCACCTCATCAATATTGAGCTAAAGAATTTTCATGCAATGAATGATAATCTCCCTTCAATTGTTACGGAATTAATCGAAGATTTAAAGATTGAAGATAATGTACTGATTTCGTCATTTATTCCCTGTAATTTAAGGGCGATCCGAAAAAAGCACACGGAAATCCGATTGGCATTGCTATGTTCTAGTGGTTTGATTGGGAAATTTAGTCAATCCAAAATCATGTTTCCTGTTTCTCCGCAGTACATCCACACAAATTTCAGGACCGTTTCGAAAAAAATCATAAATATGAATCATGACCATAATCGCAGGGTTCATGCATGGACAGTGGATGATGTGGACCTGGCTTTGAATCTGACCCAGATTGGAATCGACGGGATTATTACAAACAATCCGGGGAAGATGTTTGAATTACTCCATTCGAACTAAAGTAATATTAAAATTATTATTAGATGAGGAATAGAAGAAAATTATTTATTGGGTTAATTCGTATTGTTATTTTCTTTCTATTCATATGCCAATTAACTGCTGTCTATGCACAGGATGGGGATGTCCTGGATGGTCCGGAATTCACAAAGGCAAGGCAGCTCCTAACCCGATTATCTCCGGAGGAGAAAGCAGGACAGCTATTTCTGATCACATTTAATGGCGCAAACCTTGAAGATAATAATGAAATTATTGAATTAATTACTGATTATCATATTGGCGGCGTGGTCCTGAAACGTGAAAATGATAATTTTTCCGAATCGGAAACACTTTTATCTGGCACGTATCAATTAATAAAGCATATTCAATTGGAGGAGTATCAAGTCGCGAATCAATCAATCAAGACCGGGGGCGTTACTACTCTGAATGATTACATTCCGCTATTCATTGGTATATCTCAGAATGGGGACGGTTATCCATATGATCAGATCCTCAGTGGTATGACTGCCTTACCTTCACAAATGGCAATTGGAGCAACCTGGGATAAAAACCTGGCCGAGAAAGCAGGGGAGGTGCTGGGCGGGGAATTAAGTTTTCTTGGTTTTAACTTGCTTCTTGGCCCCTCTCTTGATTTATCTGAGAGCCCGGCTTCTTCGGTAAAAGATGATTTGGCTGTTCAAACATTTGGCGGTGATCCTTATTGGGTGGGGGAGATGGGGAAAGCCTTCATTTCCGGGATCAAGACTGGAAGTAAAGACGGAATTATTGTTTTAGCTAAGCATTTCCCTGGAATTGGAAGTTCTGATCGTTTATCAAACGTGGAAGTTGCTACTGTCAGAAAATCACTTGAACAGCTTAAATTATATGAATTAGCACCTTTTTCTGAAGTTTCCAGGCTTTCAAGGATCGATGGGACGGCGCTTGTGGATGGATTCCTCGTCAGCCATATTCGGTATCAAGGCTTTCAAGGCAATATTCGGGCGACCACAAAGCCTGTAAGTTTTGATTCATCCGCTATCGAACAATTAATGTCCATTTCTCCATTTACGGCATGGCGAGAAAAAGGCGGGATCCTTGTAAGTGAAGACCTTGGAAGTGAAGCAATACGAAAATTTTTTAATCCCTCCAATCAGGATTTTGATGCAAGGCAGATTGCCAGAACCGCATTTCTAGCAGGTAATGATTTATTGTTCATGGACGACTTGATTTCAACTAGGGATGCTGACCGGTTTGAGACATATAAAAATATAATAACGTTTTTTGTACAGAAATACAAAGAGGACCAAATCTTTGCGGAAAGAGTAGACCAGTCGCTGATCAGAATTTTGGCGAAAAAATATCAGTTATATCCCGAGTTTGATTTCGATATGGTTGTAGGTCAAGAGAATTTAATTTCAGGGATCGGAAACCATAACGAAATTGTATTTGAAATCGCCAGTAATGCAGCTGTTTTAATTAATCCCGGTAATGATCAAATTCTGGAAATATTACCAAACCCGCCGCAAACCAGAGAACGTATTCTTATCTTTTCAGATGTTGTTTCTGCAAGACAGTGCTCGGAATGTGCTGCACGGCCGGTAGTTTCTGTAAATGGGTTTGGAAACGCCTTGTTGGATTTATATGGGCCATCCGCCAGTGCAGAGCTGCTTCCGCAAAATATTCTTTCTTACGGGTTTGAAGATCTGCTTGAGTATATAGAAAATCCATTTAATCGGTTGGAACTTGAAACCAATTTCTCAAAAGCAGATTGGATAATTTTCGTTACTGCAGGATATAACTCCGTTTCTTCGGATGCAATGGGAGAATTTCTGTCACAAAATTACGAATGGATTCTTGAAAAGAAAGTTGTTTTATTCGTATTTGGACCGCCTTATTATCTTGATGCTACAGAAATTTCCTCCTTTTCCGCTGTGTATGGGCTTTTTTCAAAGGTAGAGCATTTCTTTGAATTTGCGGCACGGATTCTATTTAAAGAAGTTTCTCCAAAGGGATCTTCTCCCGTGTCAATTCCTGCAATTTCTTATGATTTAATAACGATTACTTCCCCGGATCCCAAACAGGTTATCGAGCTGTCGGTGGACGAGTCATTTATTAAGGATCACAAAATTGAAGATCCAGACTCGCAAGAAGAGAATGGGTTAAATATATTCAGGCTCGGGGATAACCTGCCAGTGAAAACCGGCATTATTCTTGACCATAACAACCATCTGGTTCCGGATGGCACAATTGTACATTTCACATTGAATCAGATCGGTGAAAATATTACAATTCAGCAGGTAGAATCAGCAACCGAAAATGGGATTGCCAAAGCATTGATCCTGCTGAAGAATCCCGGAATACATGAAATCCGCGTGTCCAGTGAACCAGCACCCAATTCACAAATCTTGCTATTGGATATCTCAGAAGAGGAGGGCGCAATTATTAGCGCTATAACACCTACTCCGATACCTGCTTTACCATTGGAAGATGAATTACATTCTGGAGAGATTGATGTGGTAACGGATAACTCTGAATTGACCTCCCGGGAGAGACCTGGATTACGATGGCTGGCAGTTTTTATATTTTCCTGGATAACCGGCTTGATCGTTTTCTATCGAACCGGATTTATTGAAAGTGCAATTACTCGTGCGAAATTATGTTTTACCATCATTATCGGAATGATGGTGTCAGGCTTCGTTGTTATTTTTTGGATTGAAACAGAATACTCTAAAACGGGTTGGGCAGGATTTTTATATACTTTTTTCCTATGTCTCGGCGGGGGTGTTCTTGCCGGCGGTTTGTACTGGATGATCAAACGCAAGCTTGAGAGGCGTTTGGATTAGATAACGCTGAACAGGAACCCAATAATTGATATTACACTTGCGGCAATCAGATATCCCGTCAATTCCCTTGATTGCAGCAGTTCAAAAAGGCTGCCGGCTGATCGTTTTCTGGTTTCACTCACAGTCGTTTTTTCCGGTAAAAAAGTCTTTTAACTGGGTCATACTTTGCGGTCGTTCGTCCGGATGCAAACTCATTGCCCAGAGAATAGCACGTTCGAGGTGGTTGCTGACAAGCGGATTAATGGATCGAGGTGGATCTAAAGCGTCTGGACTAATGAACCTGTTTTTCGCTTCAGAAGGTGGTGTATTTGTAAACAAATGATAGAGTGTTGCCCCAAAAGAATATATATCGCTGCGCGTGTCTGTGTGTGAGCTGTCTCCGCCATATTGCTCAAGCGGTGTATAGATAGCTGTCCCCTGACCCTGTATCACAGTAACGGTTAGCTCACCAGGTGCAAGCACTTTAACCAATCCGAAATCCACAAGTTTTAAGAGCTTATTTGCGGTCAACTTCAAATTGCTGGGCTTGATGTCACGATGAAGGATTGGTGGATCCTGATTATGGAGATAAATCAAGGCATCAGCCAATTGATTCGCCCAATTAATTACATCTTGCTTTACAAGGAATTTATTTTGATGCTTTGCTTTCAACATTAACGTGCGAAGATCATCGCCCGGCACATAATCCATTACCAGGTAATCTCTGTCTTTAATTGAGAAAAAGTCGGACACCTTGGGAAGGTTTGGATGATCAAGCTTTGCCAAGATGGTCGCTTCTTTGAAAAACTGCTCACGGGCTTCAACCCGGAGTTTTTTATCAAACGATTTGTTATGTTCGACTTCCTTTAAGGCACACAAGCGGCCATCCAGGCGAGTGTCTTCACATAGGTAAATACTACCCACCCCCCCTTGGCCGATAATCCTTTTTATCTTGTAGCGACTTCTTAAAATCCTGCCTTTTTTTAACGGTATTGGCATATTTCTGATATTTACTTATTCGATAGCTATATTATACTTTGGTGTACGAAGGCATAAAATGAATGACTCATCGATTGAGACTCCATTTCTGATTGCATCCAATGGTCCTTTACAGGGACAAAATTGGCAGATTAATGATCAGTTATCGATTGGACGGGATACCGGCTGTAATATTGTCATAGAGGATAGGCAGGTCTCAAGGTATCATGCTACGTTAAAAATTCAGAAAGAAAAGAAAATTCAAATTGAGGATAATGGCAGTAAAAACGGCACGTTTCTTAATGGGGAGATGATAAATAAATCTTTTTTATTACATGACGGCGATGAAATCAAGATTGCCCTAATTCAAACATTTTATTTCCTGAGTTCCGATGCAACGATTCCGCTTCATGAACACCTATCATCTTTTCTCAAGCCAGTCATGAAAAAATCCTTATTCCTCGATGAGAAATCACGAAGTGTATACATCGAAGGAGATATACTTGTTCCGCCTTTATCAGATGCACAGTACCGCCTTTTTGAAATATTTTTCAAAAATGAGGGGGATGTTGTTCGCAGGGAAGAAGTTGTTAATTCAGTTTGGGGAGAGAATGAAGCTGCTGGTGTAACAGAACAGGCAATAGATGCACTTGTTAGAAGATTGAGGGGAAGAATAGGTGAGATTGATCCTGGTTTTGAATACATCAAAACGATCCGCGGAGTTGGTTTTATTTTTGAAAACAAATAATAATAAATAAATTACTTGTTGTCCTGCATCAAGTTTTTCATCATTGATGCTCTTAGAACGGTCCTATTTAATTTCATAATCCTTTCTTTTAATTCTGGCTGATCCTGCTGATTTTCGGTCTGTGTAATCATAATATTGAGAATTGACATGAATTCCGGAGTGATTCTTTCAATATTTTCATCGATTTTCTTAATAAGCTCTTTTTTATTTTCTATACCAAGCAGTTCCTGTAATAGCTGTAGTTCTTCCGAAGGAGCCATTGCTTTTTCTATTAAGCCCATAATCTTCTCAAGCTTGGTAATTCTTTCTAAATCCCCTGCTTTTCTTGCATGTTTTAGCGTAGCTTCAAGTTGTTGGTAGAAGAATTCATCGATTATCTCCGGATTCTTCAATAACATTTCTTCAGTGTTTTCTGCATCAAGTACCTTGTTGAGATTATCAGATGCCTTCTTCATTTCTTCCTGAAGGCGCTTATCAATCTCATCCGTTATGTCAAGCAGTCTTTCACGCGTTTTTGTCAACCGGTTTTTTTTATCATTTGATGCCGAATCAATTTTATCCGTCAGTACTTGGAAAAATTGATAATCCAACCCGGATCTTGCCAGACTTGCCATAGTTGAAAGCTGAAGGTCATTTTCGGCGCTTAGCAACAAGTCTAATAGTTTTTCCCGAGTGAGCCCATCTTTGCTTGCCTCCTGAAGCTTTTTAATTGCTGTTTCGGTATCTTTGGCATTTCCAAGTAATTCCCTGCCGACTTCTGTTGTTTCAAATAACTCATTCTGGATTTCTTTCATTTTTTCTTGAGAATCATTATCACTCTGCGCAGAAGCAGATTGTATAATTCTTGAGAACAGCGAGAAGAAAGTTCCATAGATAAGGTTTTCATCCTGTTTGATAATACCTTGACGCTCCTCCTTGTTGTTTGTTTGAATCAGCCTTTCAATCAGGCCTATTCTCTTCTGCTGGCCTTCAATCATTTCTTTGGTAATGCCGTCTGCTTCCAAAATGTTTTCAATCAATGATTGGTAGGTCAGCATTGATTTTGGCTGTAACAAATATGCTTTCTTTTTTTCATTTGGTAGTCGGTCCATGATTCGAGTAATCAAAGGCCCGATTTGTTTTTCCTGTTCGTTGAGTGGTGTGTTCAAGTCAGGAGGGAAGAATGTTAATAACAGTTCTTTATCCAGATCATGGTAAACAATAGGAACACCTATTAATCCCTGATATTTGCATGTCGGGCATTGAATAAAATTTACTGAATTTGTTAATAATTTCTGTTTTGCCAGGGGATCCTGGGAAACATCAAATAATTGCTGGACTTCAACGACAACAGGTTGTCGGCAATTCGGGCAGTTAACTGAAGTTTTTGGCATTCTTACCCTTTCTAAGGCAGTTAATAATTTCGTTT
>Ga0255399_1077_pt1 | contig 9194 bp, 5 predicted proteins | sample ANMaggSSYBR01J13_FD_182115 | JGI IMG/M metagenome (GOLD analysis project Ga0255399, IMG submission 182115) | Sediment cell enrichment communities from methane seep in Santa Monica Basin, California, United Staets - ANME aggregate JGI... | ecosystem: Environmental > Aquatic > Marine > Cold seeps >...
AATCATAGTTGATTTTCTTTCTAAAAATAAAATACCTGTTATCGTTGATGCTGATGGAATCACTGCTCTTTCCACCAGCCATGAAATATTAAGAAAAAGTAATGCAATAATAACGCCTCATGCAAAGGAATTTCATGAGTTTTCAAGTGAAACTTTGAAAACTGAATTAGAAAATCAGATAGAACAAGTAGAGAATTGGGCAAAAAAATTAGAAATTGGAATTTTTGTAAAAGGGCCAACTGATGTTATTAGTGATGGAAAAATAACAAGGTTAAACATGATCCATAATGAAGCTATGACTGTGGGTGGAACAGGCGACGTTCTCGCAGGTATTATTGTAGGATTACTTTCAAAACATACCTCCTTGATTAATGCAATGAGAATTGCAGCATTTATCAATGGAGAAGCAGGGAATATTGCCTTTAAAAAATATTCTTATGGAATGTGTGCAACAGATGTAATTGAAAATATACCTGAAGTTTTGAAAAGGTATTTATAATAACACTTTTTTTAGGTTTATGATGAATCGTATCGTCATAGTGTTGGGATGCATTAGTGTTATTGCTTTGTTTTCGTTAACTGGAATCGCTGAAAATCAAAATAATTATGGTATGCAAACAATTGTATCGCCTAATAGTATGCTTTTTTGTTTGGGAAAAACTGATGTCAGTGGAACATTTTATGGAATAAAAAACGATGAGTTATTTGGATCATTTCAAGAATTAGCAGATAATCCAATTGTATCATCATATATAGATTCTGATTTAATAGAGAATTTACATGTTTTTCCATTAATTGGTTCAAGCACAATAGCAGATATTTCAAATATTACAATAATACCAAATGAAATAATGGGTTCAATTGAATTAGAAGATATAATGGACATTGTTAGTGAAATTAGATATTTTTCAGATGTATCTATATCTCTTTCAAATGGGTTGTTCTTAATTGGTACATCAGATGATCCAATTCAATATGATTTTAGTGAGGAATCCTGTTTTACAGGTTTCATATCATTGCCATTTGAAGGTTTTGAATCGGTGAATTCATTTTTTTGTTTATCTGAACAAAATTCAACAGCATCATATGATTACAATGAAGATCATATCATCATATACTCATTTTCAGATGAGAGTGAAATAAAAATTTTTTCTTCAACCGGTGATGAAATTTGGAATAATCATCAATCTCAAAGTATACTTTACTTAGATAATAATGATTTCCAGATCGTTGAATATTCACCAATCCACATTCTTCCATTAGATAGTTCATCAAAAGAATCTACAATTCAATGTAAAATAAGTCCTTCTGAGAAGACACCAAACATAATGGCAATGATACAACATGTTGATGAACTAGGTGAAGATTTTGATATGAATAACATTCCATTTATCTCAGAAAATGATGGAGGGTTACAATTTATAAAGAGTCTTTCATCAATGTTAAATGGTGGAATTATTTTTGTTAATCATTCAGAAAACGTTAAAATCGAGGGGGTAAGTAACTCTTTTGAAAACTTTGGTTTCACAAGGGTTGATCAGGCAACGATAAGCAGTTCAGAATCAGGTGTATTGGTTGATGCTGATTATTCATTGATTTTTCTAGGTGATCATTTCTATTCATCACAAGCAGCAACATCAGAAAATGGGGTTGGATTACCGATTTTTCCAATAATATTTTGGATCGGTGCTATAATTAGTTTAATTCTTTTCAAGTTTTTTTTAAAGAAGCAAGATAAAAAATATATTATCAATGATAAAAAAATACATTACATATCAATAATTATCCATATTGCAGGTTTCATCATTGCATTTGTTTTGCTAAACTCTGCGGTTCAACATCAATTTGGTATCAGTTTTTTTCAAGAAATATCATTAAATGGTTTTACAATGATTGCAGGAGTTTTTTTATTAATTCAATGTGTCTTATGGGTTTTAGGATTTTTATTTGCAGCATTACCCATTGGAATTATTGTATCAAAACTCTTATCATTTTTTGGTTTTGATAAGACTTATCGCCATTTCTTTAAAGGTGCTACTTCTCTATTTATATGGCCTATTGTTGCAATTTATCTTACAATGTTAATCAATGTTGTCTTAATGTTTTTCAATCCGTTTAATGCAATGATATAAAAACACCAGCCTAGTTTTGAATGTAGATGTTTTTTCAACCAATATCAAACAAACCCGCACTTTTCATCCCTCAATTTGAAACACTTGTATTATCTGATCTGCATATTGGAATTGAAAATGAGCTTCGTGAATATGGTGTATATGCAGATTCAAAAATAATTCAAATGGAATCTATGATACAGGAGATGTATGATGAATATAAACCAAAAGAAATAATTCTTTTAGGAGATATTAAACATTCTATACCCTCAACACCTTTTTATGAGAAAAAGCATCTATATGAATTTTTAAAAAGATTACAAAGTTATACAAAAATCCATATTATTCCAGGTAATCATGATGGAAACATCAAGACTATGGTTCCAGATAATATTATTATTCATGGGTCAGATGGATATCAAAAAGATATCTGTGGTTTTATCCATGGTCATCGTTGGCCTAGTGAAAAGATCATGCAGAGTAAATATGTTTTCTGTGGCCATACTCATCCAACAGTTAGACTTACTGATCGACTAGGTTATAATAGTTATGAACCTTGTTGGATTAAAACTCCTATTAACATTGAATCAGTTAAAAAGAGATATAAATCATATAATCTTGATATGATCCTGGTGATTTTGCCTGTTTTTAACCCACTTTGAGTAACATGAAAGACTTCCGCAATCACCATCATTGATCTTACACTTGATGCATATGCTAAGACAACATCTCCCTTATTCACAAGAATTGGAATGCTTGTCAAAGGTTTTACAACAGCCATTCGTCCTTTTTCATCAACCTCATAAGAACCCATACGATTTGCACGAATAATGCCATCTTCTTCAAAAGTTCCATCACCAGCTAGTAATTCTTCTGATGTGGAAAGTTTATCACCGGGAAGTACAATATTTCCTGTCATTTATTAACCAATATCCTTTTTTTTAGGATTATGGCAATAGTCATATGATTTTAAATCTTGTGGTCTTAATTATGATTAAACTAAGGTTATTGTACTGTTTTATGCATCCCAAAAACCTCTGGTTTGAGCATACTTTATCTCAGCTTTATGTATCTCTTTGACAAGGTCATATAATGTGTCTTTGTTTCTTTTAAGATCAAGAGGGTCATATCGTCTCAGTAAACGTGCAGCAGTATCTGGGCCAATACCTCTCCCCATTAATGCTATCAATGCAGGTTTTCCATAGGATAATATAAGACTTGCGTTTTTATATAATCGTTTTATCTCCTTTTTATCAGCGTCAGTTGGTTTCTTTTTCTTTAATACATCCATTTCATTTTCACGATACTGCGGAAGAGCAGCGATTTTTATTGCATCGCATTTTGGACAGATGGGATGTGAAGGTGCGTTTTTGATATGTACATGCCACTTTTTTGTACAATTTATACATGCAAGAGTAATACGAGTTTCTTCGATACGATTTTTTAAAGCCTTTAAAATTATCCTATCTGCTCTTTGTGGTGCCATCAACCCCTTTATTGTTTCCATACCCGCCAGGCCAATGGGAGATAATTTTTGTATCACAAGTGTTATGTTACCATCTTGTATTTGTTGAAAAATATATTTAGCATTTAAAATATCCATACGTTCCCAAATTAATTTATCAAGTGCCTCATCAAAAATAGGGGTATGATCAAATAAAGTAAACAATTTTTTAATTCCAATGTTTTTATAATCAAAATCTTTTCTTAAAGCTCCAAATTTTCTAGCAGCATGTACCAACTGCCATCGTATAAATGTTGAATTTTTCAACATTGTTGAAAGTAAATATTCAAGGGAGTCAGCAGATGTAAAAAAAAAGAGATCCTTTATTTTTTCAGCTGACATCCTATATGGAAGCTCCAAATGAACACGATATGCATCATTTGTTATTCCAATACTTTCACCAATTGATTGTGCTAATAATGCAGAAAGAATACGACCAATAGTCTCATTTACCTTAGTACCACAACATCCATTGATAATAAGATGTCTATTTTCAACTTCAAGAGTAAAAATTTTGTCAGATGGAACAATAAGGTTTTTTTCTTTTTGATTTTTAATCTGGTTTTTTATTTCATCTAATGTTTCCATGTTGCAAGGATAATTTGGAAGCTCTTGATTGTGGTCAATTAATCGTCTTAACTTGCCAACCTCCATTGCTACATCAAAAGGAACTGGGATATCTTCACCAGTCCAAGATGGTGCTTCTCCAAGTTCTTGATCAGGGGCAATCAATACTTTTTCTTCCTCCATCTGAATTATTTTCCATGGCCTTCCCCTAAGAATAAACCTTTGCCCTTCAACTCCCATGTTTAAAACAAATCGTTCATCAAGCTTTCCAACACTTCGTCTTGAAGAAATATCCACAGCAACAAAAGATTTTTCGTCAGGAATCATTGAGATATTATCCAAAAAATAATTCCTTGAATTCCTTCTTTTACCCAGATATCCATTTTCATACCAGATACTTCTTTGTCTAATAAGCTGGTCAACGATTTCATGAAAACGTTTTTCTTCTAAACTAGAAAAAGGATAAGATCTTTTTAAAATTTGAAATAATGTTTCTTCATGGATGCGACCAGTTGCTAAACTAGTTGAAATTATCTGATTACATAATACGGACAATGGATTTTTTCGTACTGAGAATACTTCAAGCTCCCTTGCAAGTGTTTTTCGTGCAATAACTAGTGATTCAGCTAGATCCTCAGGCGTAGTTGAAATAATAACTCCTTTTGATGTTTTTCCAATACGATGTCCAGATCGTCCAATTCGCTGAACAATTCGAGTTACTTCTCTGGGTGAATTATATTGAATGATAAAATCTGTATTACCCACATCAATCCCTAGTTCAAGAGATGATGTACATATCAGGGTTTTTAACTCGTTAGATTTAAACTGATCTTCTGCTTCAATTCTTGCATGTTTTGATAAAGATCCATGATGAACACCTAAAGGATACCCTGGAGCCCAAATATGAAATCTTGAAGAAAGAATCTCGGCACCATCACGAGTATTTGTAAAAAATAGTGTAGAAACATGATCATCAATAAGAGTTTTACATCTTCTAAGAGCCGCAAAAGACCTTGGATCAAGAGTTAATCTAGCTGATTCTCCAAAATCCAGTTCCTCCACCTTTGGCATTTCAACAGTCAGATCAATCTTTTTAATTGCATCAATTGAAACTGTTTTAACCGGCCTAAAAATGTTTTCTTTACATAAACCACCTAGATATCTTGCTACTTCTTCTGGTGCTCCTACTGTTGCAGATAAACCTATTCGTTGGAAACTATGGGATTTTTGTTTTGTTAACTGTTCTAATCGTTCTAATGCAACTGCTAACTGTGCACCACGTTCATCATGTGCGAGTTCATGTATCTCATCAATTATCACCCATCTGACCTTATGGATATGTGAACGAAGGTTTTTTCCAACAAAAAGAATTTGAAATGTCTCAGGGGTTGTTATTAACATATCCGGAGGTTTTCTTGATTGTTTCGCTCGTTCACTCTGAGTTGTATCGCCATGTCTAACGGCAACAGAAATATTCAAGGATTCCCCCCATGAAATAGTCCTTTTCAACATGTCTCGATTTAAAGCCCGAAGAGGAGTTATATAAAGAATTGAGTTTCCAACCTCTTTTGAAAAATCCTCGTTTTTTTCTTTTTGTTTTAGAAATTCATGAAAAACTGGAAGTAATGCAGATTCTGTTTTTCCATGACCTGTGGGAGCAATTAGGAGAACATGAGATCCCATTATTATCTCTGGAACAGCTTTTTTTTGAGGTTCAGTTGGTTTTAAAATCTGTTTTTCCTTTAAAATATTCTGAATTTTTGGATGAAGCTGAGAAAATACTGAGGCATTCATAATGATTACTTACTTTTAATGTAAATAGGCTGAAATTTAAAAGATTTAGGAAAAGAGTTTATCAACTTATTTAATTGTGTTATAAAATATCATACCCATTCCAAACCATGTGATTGTAAGAATGTAAAACAATGCGTTCATAAAACCAGAAACTGCCCCTATGAATATTAATAGTAATGGAAGTAACATAAATAAAAATATTGTTATTGCGCCCATTATATCTTCGTTTAATGAAATGTCCATTTTATGCAAACCTCTTTATTGTTATTTATTGAACTTTTTTTGATAATACTCCTACAATATTTAAACCTTCACATCATTTATTTCTTAATTGTTTAAGAGTTCCAATGCTAGTTCCATCCAATAAATAAATTTCAGCTTTTTCTTCTTCTACTAAATTATCAATGGGGCCGACAATACCCTCGACATTAACTGCACTTCCTCCACAAAGTGGGTTAAAAACAGGCAAAATCACCAGGATCATATCAAGATTATATGATTTATATCTCTTTTTAACTGATTCAATGTTAATAGGAGTTTTAATCCAACAAGGTTCATAACTATTATAACCTAGTCGATCAGTAAGTCTAACTGTTGGATGAGTATGGCCACAGAAAACATATTTACTCTGCATGATCTTTTCACTAGGCCAACGATGACCATGGATAAAACCACAGATATCTTTTTGATATCCATCTGACCCATGAATAATAATATTATCTGGAACCATAGTCTTGATGTTTCCATCATGATTACCTGGAATAATATGGATTTTTGTATAACTTTGTAATCTTTTTAAAAATTCATATAGATGCTTTTTCTCATAAAAAGGTGTTGAGGGTATAGAATGTTTAATATCTCCTAAAAGAATTATTTCTTTTGGTTTATATTCATCATACATCTCCTGTATCATAGATTCCATTTGAATTATTTTTGAATCTGCATATACACCATATTCACGAAGCTCATTTTCAATTCCAATATGCAGATCAGATAATACAAGTGTTTCAAATTGAGGGATGAAAAGTGCGGGTTTGTTTGATATTGGTTGAAAAAACATCTACATTCAAAACTAGGCTGGTGTTTTTATATCATTGCATTAAACGGATTGAAAAACATTAAGACAACATTGATTAACATTGTAAGATAAATTGCAACAATAGGCCATATAAATAGAGAAGTAGCACCTTTAAAGAAATGGCGATAAGTCTTATCAAAACCAAAAAATGATAAGAGTTTTGATACAATAATTCCAATGGGTAATGCTGCAAATAAAAATCCTAAAACCCATAAGACACATTGAATTAATAAAAAAACTCCTGCAATCATTGTAAAACCATTTAATGATATTTCTTGAAAAAAACTGATACCAAATTGATGTTGAACCGCAGAGTTTAGCAAAACAAATGCAATGATGAAACCTGCAATATGGATAATTATTGATATGTAATGTATTTTTTTATCATTGATAATATATTTTTTATCTTGCTTCTTTAAAAAAAACTTGAAAAGAATTAAACTAATTATAGCACCGATCCAAAATATTATTGGAAAAATCGGTAATCCAACCCCATTTTCTGATGTTGCTGCTTGTGATGAATAGAAATGATCACCTAGAAAAATCAATGAATAATCAGCATCAACCAATACACCTGATTCTGAACTGCTTATCGTTGCCTGATCAACCCTTGTGAAACCAAAGTTTTCAAAAGAGTTACTTACCCCCTCGATTTTAACGTTTTCTGAATGATTAACAAAAATAATTCCACCATTTAACATTGATGAAAGACTCTTTATAAATTGTAACCCTCCATCATTTTCTGAGATAAATGGAATGTTATTCATATCAAAATCTTCACCTAGTTCATCAACATGTTGTATCATTGCCATTATGTTTGGTGTCTTCTCAGAAGGACTTATTTTACATTGAATTGTAGATTCTTTTGATGAACTATCTAATGGAAGAATGTGGATTGGTGAATATTCAACGATCTGGAAATCATTATTATCTAAGTAAAGTATACTTTGAGATTGATGATTATTCCAAATTTCATCACCGGTTGAAGAAAAAATTTTTATTTCACTCTCATCTGAAAATGAGTATATGATGATATGATCTTCATTGTAATCATATGATGCTGTTGAATTTTGTTCAGATAAACAAAAAAATGAATTCACCGATTCAAAACCTTCAAATGGCAATGATATGAAACCTGTAAAACAGGATTCCTCACTAAAATCATATTGAATTGGATCATCTGATGTACCAATTAAGAACAACCCATTTGAAAGAGATATAGATACATCTGAAAAATATCTAATTTCACTAACAATGTCCATTATATCTTCTAATTCAATTGAACCCATTATTTCATTTGGTATTATTGTAATATTTGAAATATCTGCTATTGTGCTTGAACCAATTAATGGAAAAACATGTAAATTCTCTATTAAATCAGAATCTATATATGATGATACAATTGGATTATCTGCTAATTCTTGAAATGATCCAAATAACTCATCGTTTTTTATTCCATAAAATGTTCCACTGACATCAGTTTTTCCCAAACAAAAAAGCATACTATTAGGCGATACAATTGTTTGCATACCATAATTATTTTGATTTTCAGCGATTCCAGTTAACGAAAACAAAGCAATAACACTAATGCATCCCAACACTATGACGATACGATTCATCATAAACCTAAAAAAAGTGTTATTATAAATACCTTTTCAAAACTTCAGGTATATTTTCAATTACATCTGTTGCACACATTCCATAAGAATATTTTTTAAAGGCAATATTCCCTGCTTCTCCATTGATAAATGCTGCAATTCTCATTGCATTAATCAAGGAGGTATGTTTTGAAAGTAATCCTACAATAATACCTGCGAGAACGTCGCCTGTTCCACCCACAGTCATAGCTTCATTATGGATCATGTTTAACCTTGTTATTTTTCCATCACTAATAACATCAGTTGGCCCTTTTACAAAAATTCCAATTTCTAATTTTTTTGCCCAATTCTCTACTTGTTCTATCTGATTTTCTAATTCAGTTTTCAAAGTTTCACTTGAAAACTCATGAAATTCCTTTGCATGAGGCGTTATTATTGCATTACTTTTTCTTAATATTTCATGGCTGGTGGAAAGAGCAGTGATTCCATCAGCATCAACGATAACAGGTATTTTATTTTTAGAAAGAAAATCAACTATGATT
>Ga0255399_1078_pt1 | contig 9148 bp, 11 predicted proteins | sample ANMaggSSYBR01J13_FD_182115 | JGI IMG/M metagenome (GOLD analysis project Ga0255399, IMG submission 182115) | Sediment cell enrichment communities from methane seep in Santa Monica Basin, California, United Staets - ANME aggregate JGI... | ecosystem: Environmental > Aquatic > Marine > Cold seeps >...
GTGGGTATATTGTTAGCTGTCCTGGTCTTCCGGGTTGTGTTTCCCAGGGGGAAACTGCGGATGAGGCTTTAGAAAATATTAAGGAAGCTATACAGGCATGTTTGGAGTCACTGGCTGAAGATGAAATTCAGTCGTATATTACAAAGCCTTCGTTCAGGGTAGTTGATGTGGTTGCTTAATGTCCGGACTTTTTGATTATTTCAGGAATTAAGACTATTAAGGCATTTTCGAAAGCAGGGTGGGTTCCACATCGACAAGTGGGGAGTCATGTTGTTTTAAGAAATGAGGGGTCGAAGGTTACACTGTCAATTCCGAAGTATAAAGAATTAAAACTAGGGCTGTTGATGCATTTGATTAAGGCTGCTGGGCTTATTGTTGACGAATTCGAGGGTTTGTTGTGATGGGAAGGGAAGGATTTTTACACCTGACTGTTGAGCCCGTCACGGACCGTCGGGCTGAAGCCACGAGGCATGACGAGGATGATGCATAAGATGGGATACCATACAAGATTTTATCGGTTAAGAAAATATCGGTATAAAGGATTAAAACGGTCCATTGTAATAAGTTATAGGATAAAATGCATGAAGTAAGATAAATGGAATAGGTGGATACATAATGAAACAACCCAAACTCGGCACTGCTTTAATCGCTACATTATACGCACTTGGCGGCTTAGGCTTCATCATAACTGCGATAAAGGTTGCAAACATGGACCCAATAGTATATTCTGAATTTCTCATGTTGGGAGGTGTCGATGGTGCAAGGTTGGGATATCTGGTTTTCCGAGGTATTCTTGGTTTTGCATTGGCATATGGAATATGGAATATGACTAAATGGGGTTGGACTGTAGTTTTAATCATAAGTGGTATCGGCTTGGTAGTTGCGATAATATCTAAAAATATCATTGGTTTGATGATATCCAGCATTATCGCATGGTACCTATGGACGAATAAATCAGATTTTGGGATGTAGAATAACATGGTGTTTAATCAGATGCACAACGAAAAGCCGTCTTCGTAGCAATGAATAAGAACCGTAAACGTCAAGCTGCAGCCCCAACCACTCCACACCCGATTGAAATCGGGTGCATCCACGGAGCCATAGAGTAGGTAGTTTTAGATAGGTCTTTTGAAATAGAGAATCAGTGCGAACATAATGGTAAGTGTAGATATACTGACCAAATAAAATATCTTCCACCTTTTTGAGTAGTATACTTCTTTTGACTCTAAATATTTGATAAACTTCTCACTTCCCTCAGGAGAGAGTAAAGCAAATGTAAAAATTACCGTTAATACAATAAGTGGCACCCCAAAATCCTGATCATCTAAACCACCAATCTGAATGCTGATAAAAGTTACTATCAAAAAACTAAAAAGATACGAAGAAATAAGGGCCAAATAATCAATTATTGGATTGTTTTTAGTTCTTGAAAGAGATACATAATACAAAATCGTGAAGACCAAATACGCTGAGAAGAGTAACAAAATAAAACTTTGGAACTTTTCTCCAGAACACGCTACAAAAAAACCGCTTATGATAAGAAATGTTTGTATTAATCTTTCTCTTTTCTCAACTTCTCTATGACGTTCTTCTTCATCCATCATAATCACCCAAATATCGTTATTCCATTAAAAATAACTATCCCCGTACTAACAGTTCAGTGTCTTTGTATACTTTAATAAAAGGATTTGTTGCTTTGAATCCTGTTTAATGGTTATTATCAGAGATCTCATAAAACATGAAATTATTTTCGTTCCCTTATGCTGGTAGCCCTTGGACACGATATTTCCTGCGCCCACCGCCGTCAAGAATCATTTCTCTTAATGTCTTAAATGCCTTTTAAAAAATTAATGCAGAATATTTTTCTGGCATTAATTGGTCACGAACAGCGCACACGACATGAGTGCAGTTCCCTGTCGTGTGCGTATAGAGGTATTATAAATATCACTTCTTTCTATTCAATACAGTCAATACCAATAATACTGCTCCGATTACCGTAACTACGACCGTCAGTGCGCCGAAGACATGAAATTCCAAAATTCTAAATATCTCCCAGTAATAGAGAAGAGAGATTACTCCATACGCTGCGAGCAGTTTAATAAGTATATTTTTAAAATCCATTGTATAAATTCACCACACACATTAATATATTTTTAATGTTTAATGAATATTTAGTATAATTATATAAATAGACTGAAAGTATATAACATTATACTTTATTTTCATATCATCAATCAATAATTTCAATTAATCAGTCTTGTTCCTGGAGCTATCATTATAGTATGTAATAATGAATAAATGTTGTTTCAACAAGTCTCCAGACAACTCTTTAAAAAATTTTTTCCTTTGGGTGTGGGTAGAAACCTGCCCTGCGCCAGAATCATATAGTTTAAAAAATAATTAAACATTCTGAGTTGTTCAGATGTTAAAAAAGCCCTGATTTTTCAAGAATTAGTACATTTTCCATATCGTTTTAGGATAAAAGAATGTGGTCAGCGATAACCTCTTTTTTAATATTAAATACGAGGTATGAAAACTGATTCACGGGAGTGTTTTTTTACAATTGTGTGTAGTGATAAATCTAATTCTTTTTCAAACTCGAAGAGTTGTGATGTTATATAGGGATATGCTGGTTCAAAATAACTTTTCTGACGTATTATAAGATCGTAGGTATCTAAATCTACTTTTCTATATCCATATTCAATTAATTTAATTTTTAGATCATCATGAAGACAATTGAGCAGAAACAATGCTGAAAGCGATTCAATAACATTATTTAAATTGCCTTCTTCTTTATTAACGAAACCATTATGTTTTACGTGATTACATGAAGTCCACCAACTTGGATCATTTTTAGTCCAATCATTAAAAGGTATTAGAGTTTCATCAGTAGCAATAATTTTTATTTTTTTATCATTTAAATTTATATCTTTTTCAATCGCTTTATAATTTCCAAATTTTAATTTTTTTATGGAAATACTAAGATTATGACTTTAAACAATATCCCAATTTCGAAAAAAATATCTATTTGGCTTCCTATTCTAATCAATAATTCACCAAGTTTAGGTGAAAATATTTTTTTTCTTTCATCACCTTGATAATAATCAATAGAAATGTTTTTCAAAAAATCAATGAGATCATCTTCAAGTATTTGATATGAATTCAGAGAATATCCTGATTTAAACATTTATTATTTAAAAAATTTTAAGGTTGATAAATCTTCCCACTCCGTCACCCACACCCATCGCCGCATCTGAAATAAAAGTTATCGCAACATCTTTCGAGTAAAAACAAAGATAAATAGAGCTGTCATAATAATTCCAAGTCCTGCTTCTACAGAGGCAACAACACGACTGAAACCTATAGGATGCACATCGCCATAACCCAATGTTGTGAAAGTGATAACACTTGTATAGAGGCATTCCAACCAGTCTCTAATCACCTTTTCATAGTTCATTATCACCCACTGAAAATTAAGGCTTAAGTTGTAATCAATTAATCTTGCTGGTAAATTTGAAACCTCACTTCCAAGTAATTCAATACCCAAATATAAAAATAATATTGAAGATGTGAGTATTATAAACCCTGAAGCCCAAATAACACGAAATGGCTTCTCACCATAACCACACAACGTCTTAATTAAGTTGTTCCAAATGAATCCTATAAGTCCTCTTGATTGCTTTCTTATGCATTCCTTTTTTCGATAATAGAATATTCCTGCTGTTGAATTATCTCCAAATTTTTGGTAACTTTGCTCTAAACGTCTATAAATACCTTCAAGCTCTTTCCAATTAGACTTAAGATTACCTTGTTGTTCTTCCCATATTTTTATTGAAGTCTCTGGATTTAACACTTTTTTTCTAAACCATTCAATCAAAGATGAATAAGATTTTTTAGGTTTGTCATCATCTCTGATCCATATAGAATCGGTCATATCGACTCGTTCAATATTTGAATTCATAAAAGAGCATTTACTCAGATCTGCTTTAATTCGAACATTATCTGAAAAGTAAGTATTTTTAAAAATAATTGTTTCAGATTTGATTGGAATAAATAAAATTTTTCCAGTTAATTCAGCATTAACAAAGTTTGCATCTCCTTTAAATGTAGCTCGCCTAAAGTATGTTTTTCCTTCAGATGTAGCTCGCTTAAAGTTTGCTTCTCTTTCAAATGTAACATCATTAAAGTATGCTTTTCCTTCAAATTTAGCTTTAAAGAAGTCTGCATGTCCTTCTAATTTTTCATTAAATGTAACATTAGTAAAATTTACTTCTTTTGAGAATATAACATCAATGAATATTGCGTACCCACTAATAACAGCAGAAAAAAACGTTGCTTTTCCTTTAAATTTGGCCTTCCTGAAGTCTGCTGTTCCTTTAAATTTGGTATTACTAAAGTCTGCATATCCTCCAAATTCGGCATCTTTAAAGTCAGTATATCCTTTAAATGTTACATTCTTAAAATCAGTCGTATCTGGAGGAAAATAAAAACCATTAAAATTAATCGAATCTTCTTCGGTTTCTAATATTTCTTTTATTCCTTTATTAAATTCATCAATATCTTTATTATCATCTTGTAGATGGAAAATACAATAATCACTATTTTCTAATCTTTCATGCGGACATTTATATCTATTACCATCAGAATATTTGCACATATTTACTTTTGATTATAACTTGAACTACTATATATTGGGTATCATTTCATTTATCTCAACAAGAAAGCCCCCTTCGGGGGCAAATTAATTGTAGCAATGGCTAAGCATTGGGTGGCTCCAATCTGGTAATTTGTTTCCAAAAGCTTCATTTTCTTTAGGAGGTCCCTTCTCATATCTATCAAATATCATTTTACTTCCACACTTTGGACAAATTGGTGCCCATTTATTCGGATTTTTGATGAAGTTATCGAATGTAGTTTGTGTTATACTTCTCTGTAAATATCCAGAATAAATTTTCTTAGTTTTTCGACTGTATGCGCCATAATAGCGTATCATCTTAAAATTTCTATCAGGGATATGCTGGATCAATGCTTCAATAAATACACGTACTTCCATTGTCACAAAATGCTTAATGCCCTTATCATCTTTATACCAGAATGTAACTGATTTTCCATCGTATTTGTACAACCGTGTATTTGCGACTGCAGGATGTCTGGTATATCTGGCAACATATTTCGCTATTTTTCGTGTATTAGTAATTCTGGACTCTTCAGGCATATGTACATAAAATCCTTCAGAATACTTTTCAAAAAGCTGATGTACCAGCATCGAAAATACAATATCATTTGGAAATTCGGCTTTGAATCTAGTAAGTACTTGATACTGCCATGTTTTACGCATTGTTCTGAAATTAATATACTTTTGATGTACAAAATTGCCTTTTTTATCAAATCCACCTTCGGTTAAGTATATGAAGATGTGGATTAAAGCCCATATTTTTCGAAAATGGATGCAACACAACAACAGCACCTGCAACTAACCGTCTATTTCTATATTTAGAGGATATTGTATCATTAATTGCTGCAATTGCTGCATCCATTAAAATCTTTAATAAAAACCGATTTTCCCTAACAACAGACCATAAAGCATCAGAAATTGTAAGAACTGCATGCCGATGAGGAACATTGAACAATGCTTTGCTTAGGGATTTTGCCCATTTATCAGTGTGATTCTTACCGCAGTTTGTACAGATACGACTATTACATCCAAAATGAACAGTTGCTACTGTACCACAATTTTCACAATAATATGTAAAGAAGCCACGATCTGCATCCTTACATGTCATCATTTTAGTGACTTCTTTGATTTCAACATCTCGGAGATTGGCTTTTTCAGATAGCTGAAATGCATCCCAGTTATTATTATCTGTGAATATAGATTTTACTGTGATAGTTGGCTTTTTGTTGTAAGATGGTTCATATGAAAGGATGTCGTTTTGCACTAAATTGGTGAATACTTGATTTGATTAATAATTTTTGAATTGTTGCCAGGGAAATATATACTTTATATACAATGAAAAATAAATGACCAAAAAGGTGGCTCTACCTCTTTTCCAATTCTTGTGCTTTGGCTTCAGCAGGATTAATTACTTTCTCTCCAAGAGAGTCAAGCAAATAATTAATATCTTCATAATGGAATATTGGAAGCACATAGTGTTTTTCCTTAAAATCCTGGAACATTCCAGATTCAGTAGAACCTTCAAGAATCAATGGCTGAACTGGCACAGCAAGGTGTGGCACAATTGCCTGCAACTCTTGGAGAATGCTTCTTGGTTCTGTGATATCTGCAATTATGAACCGTGCCAGATGTGCCAGAGTACTAACTGTTTCAGTAAAATTACGATTTTTAGGTTTTTTAAAGTCAAACATAACTGGCAAGTAGTCACGGTTACGGAGTTCATTACGGATTGCATCTAAAACAGCCTTATGTTCACGAAAGTTACCAAGAATAAGTACAACTTTGCTGGTAATAGTATCAATCACATTGCGAAGTTTCTCGTTGTTGAGTAGCAAATAAATGAACTGGGCAACTTCAAGATTGTCTACAGTAATAACAGATTCACCTGGGGGAGTTATTATGATATTCGACTGGTCTGCTCCCTCCAGTTTCAAGTCCCAAGTGGAAATTCCATAAATATGACAACCTGTAAGTTTCGCATTTTCAAGTTTTGTGCCGACCAGATGAGCATAACAAAGTTGCGCCCCCCTGAGGTCTGCCTCTCGGAGATTCGTCTCTGTAAGATCTGCTCCTCTTAGATTTGCCCCTCTAAGATCGACATTGCTTAGATTTGCTTCAATGAGGGGAAATTGTCCAGTTGGAAGACGTATTCCTGATTGTGTCGCTCTGGCATGAACATCGTTGAAGCATTTTCTGCTAAGATTTGCTCCTCGGAAATCCAGCTTCACATCAGGATTTTTTTCTCTCCATTTGTTCCACACCTTTGCTCCTTGGCGGAGTATATTAAAAAGTTCGCCAAAGTGTTCCATGTTTGCCATTAAGAATTACCTCCAACACAACCTGGTTTTCTGAACGGTAAATGTGTTTAAATAACTGTTCTCGTGTCTTAAGTATTTCATTGTTGAATTTTTCAAATATTTCAATGATTTCCATTTCTAATCACCCTAAGGTATGTTGGAATATTTTCGCCTATTGTACCTAAATGGTTGTCGAAGCTCTTTTTAACGATTATAGTACGCCCCAGACATACCCAGAGCCGGACGGCACTGACCCGTTTCATAGAGAGCCGTATATCGCATCTTTCAGGGCGGTTAATGGTAACTTTGATGCCACATTCATAGTCATCCACACCAACCCAGATGAGGCGACTGATGAGATTAACGGGCTTGGTGCGGTGGTTGAATATGCACAGAGCACGTATCCCGATGAGGCGGACTTCATAGTGCTGGGCGATCTGAATGCAGACGGGGCATATTTCGATGAAGCTGGTACTTCTACAATAAGCGGCAGTGAATATTATTGGGTTATAGGTGATAGTGTGGACACTACCACAAAGTCCACTGATTACACATATGACCGGATTATAATTACGGATTCAGCCGTTAGTGATTTGTATGGGGATTAGGGAGTGTTCAGGTTTAATATTGAGTATGGATTGAGTGGGGATGAAACAGTGGAAGTATCTGATCATTATCCGGTTTATGTGGAGTTGTGGTGTGGGAGGGATAGGGATTGAATAACTATCCCCGTACTAACAGTACTGGGTCTTCAAACAACATAATACTAACCTAATTACGAACCTCAGATTATTGCAACCGGGCCTGTATATACCAATTTCTCAGAAGTATTCACCTCAAATACTCCATCCATAAATCCCATCACCCTCCCCTCAACCTCCGATAAGCATCATGCGCCACAATCGTCCCCTGCGCCTCGGCCACAACCAGCAAGTCAATATCAGAGGCCACATTACCAATAGCATACACCCCGTCCAGGCTGGTCCGCTGGTACTTATCAGTCTTAACGAACCCCGATTCATCCACCTCCACACCAAGCTTCTCCATAAGCCCGACATTCGGCACCATACCAGTTGCCAGCACCACAGCATCCACTATAATCTCAATCTTCTCCCCCTCGGTCTGGTCTTCCAGCACAGCCTTCTCAACCTTTGCAGCGCCCTGTATCTCCAACAGGGTTGTCGAATTCAGTATCTTGAGCCCCTCGATGCACTTCACCCTGTCCATCTCCCGCTCTGGCACCATGAACGACACCTCATCAGTCACCAGCGTGATACTCCCGGCAATACCTCCCAGGCAGCCAGCAGCAGAGACTGCATTATAGCCGTGTCCGTACACCAGCACCCGCTTGCCGGTCAGCCTGGACGGGTCTGCCGTCAGGTAAAATATGCCGCCGTCATCCACTGCAAACTTCTCCTCGCCAGGGATGCCGGATTTGGCAGGTGAACTTCCAGACGCCAGCACCAGTATCCTGGCCTTATAAGTCCCGGAATCCGTTATCAGGGTCTTGAAATCACTGTCAATTTCTATTTCAACATCATTCACATGCTCATTGACCAGCTTCGCTTCCTGCTCCCTCGCATCATCCAGCAGCAACTGGGTCAATTCCCTTGTGGTCATCTTGTCGGTCAGGCCCGGATAATTCTCTATCAACTTATCAGGACAGAACTTGTTCAGCATACCGCCCCACTGTCCCCCGTCAAAAATCACAGTCTTAAGCCCCACATAGGATGATATAGTAGCAGCAGCCAACCCGGCAGCACCGCCCCCTATCACTGCCACTTCATACTCATTCTCCTTCAGTTTTGCAATACCCTTTTCCTGCTTCTCCATGTAATCCTTAATGGCAGCATGCAATGCATCGGCAGCCAGGTTGGAGCAGTGCATCTTTATGGGTGGGAGGCCATCCAATTCATCTGCCACATCCTGCCTGGTAATCTCCAGCGCCTCTTCCAGGGTCTTACCCTTTGCAATCTCTGTAACCATACTACTGGTGGCAATAGCAGAAGCGCACCCAAAGGTCTTGAACTTTATATCCTTAATGATATTATCCTCCACCTTAAGCTGTATCTCCATCATATCACCGCAAACCGGATTTCCCACCCGTCCGGTGGCATCCGCATCCTTAATGGTCCCCACATTCCTGGGATTCCTGAAATGATCCTTTACCTTTTCC